>PPYF01437756.1_pt1 | contig 65962 bp, 58 predicted proteins | sample 1559871 | NCBI WGS metagenome assembly PPYF01 (sample SAMN08240021, study PRJNA423297) | Human gut metagenome, whole genome shotgun sequencing project. | reverse complement strand
CAAATACATACGGGTTGGACTCACTGATCACGTTTCCTTCTGCATCGGTCCAGTTTACAAAACGGAATCCTTCGTTTGCCACTGCGATAACTTCTGCTTTTTCTCCTTTTTTGTAGCTTCCGTCTGCTGAATCAATGGTTACGGTTCCCATGCTGTTGTCATTGGTTTTGATCGTTACATGGAATTTTTCCTCTTGTGGAGGTGTCACTGTTTCTTCTGTCAGTTTTGCCTGCACCAGCATCCGTGCATTTCCTTCGTCTTCTCCGACATCACCTGCTGTGAAATAATATTCCAGTGCAGAAGCCGGTCCTGTATAGAATACTTTTCCGCTCTCTTTGTCAAATGAAGCAATCTGACTGTTTTCTCCCATCAGAACTTCCGTCCTCTGCAGCTGTTGAGGTGTCAGTACCTCATTTAAATCTGTCCAGTACTTTTCACCGTCATATTTCCGTTTTAACTCGATCGTCTGCGGAGATAACTGTAAATCCAGAGCCTTTCCTGACTCTGTCCATGCCAGATGATTCTCTGCACAATACAATGTTTTCAGGTTTGAAACATCTCCAAACTGCAGCAGTGACAGGTTATTTCCGTTTCCATAAACACGTTCCGGCGCAGCACTGTCCATCTTAAGACTGGTAAGCTGGTTGTTGTTAAAATTTAAGTATGCAATATTTTCTTCTGCCCCGATCAGATTTGTGATCTGGTTGTTTTCCACACTGACCTGTTTTGCTGTTCCGAAACGGAACTCTCCGGATAACTGATTATTTCCTGCAAGAACCGTTTTTAATGCAGTTGCTTCATCCACGATCAGTTCTGTCAGACTGTTATTTGCTGCGTTAAATTCCTCCAATGCTCCCAGACCTGAGAGTGAAATCTGCTGCAGGTTGTTATTCTGACAATGGAGTGTTTTTAAATTTCCAAGTCCTTCTACGAGAAGGCTTTCCATTCCATTACTGTCTGCCTGAAGCACTTCAAGAGCCGCTGCCGGTCTTGCATCCAGTGTATGCAGCTGATTTCCATAACAGCTTAATGCTCGCAGTGAAGTCAGGCCTGTCAGATCCAGATCTGTAAGATGATTATTTTCAATCCGTACTTCTTCCAGACTTCCAAGTCCTGTCACATGAAGCTCTGAAAATGTACTGTTTTGAGCATACAGCTTTTTCAGACTGCTGCATCCTGTCACATCCAGCACGGAAGCCGGATTTCCGTTTACTTTCAAAATCTGCAGAGATGACAGATCTTTTACCGGTGCAAAATCCCCAATCGCATTTTGGCTGACATCCACACGCTGCAAATTCCGGAAATTCTCCACACCTTTTAAATCGGTAATTCCTGCATTCGGCATTGCCAGTTCTTCCACTTCCATGCACTCTGCTTCCGACAGGCTTCCATTTCCATCTTTGTCGCAGGTTCCTGCAAATGTCAGTATCACCTGATCCGGAAACTGTTCTGCAGAAAGTTCAATTTCTCCCGCCGGTGCTGCTTCCGGCACCTCTTCATTCTCTGGTTCTGTCTCCGGCTGTTCAGGAGTTTCCGGTACCTGAGGTGTCTCATTTTCCGGTGTCTTATCCTCTGTTTCTTCTATTGTTTCTACAGCCTGCGCTTTGATCGTATACAGATCGCTGCTCATCGTTCCTAAAATCATTCCGGACATCAGCAGGTACGCAGTTAATTTCTTTATTTTCATCTTTTCCCTCCTACTATCTACTGTGCCATAGTGACGAATTCTACTGTTTCTGAACGGAGAGACTCAATTCCTCTCTCATTTACTGCAGTTACATAAACCTGATATGTAGTAAGCGGGGTCAGCTCCTGAATCGTCTGATTCATTTCTTTTCCTTCCCATACCATCTTACCATTTACATACACACGGTACGTACATCCAGGTTCTTCTGCAGCCCAGCTGATATTTGCAGAAGACGAAGATTTGCTGTCAATTCTCACGTCGTCCGGGACTTTCGGTGTTTCCCAGTTGTCCTGACTCTGCGCTCCGATCAGGTAATACCAGGAACCTGTTCCATACTCTACCCCATCTTTTCTTGCTGCTGCCCGCAGAATTGTATTTTTCTCGACTGTAATCGGTCCCTCATATTTTTTAGCGGACTCAGAAACTTCTTTATTTTTCTCAAATGGCTGACTGCCGTCCAGAGTATAATAAATCTCTGCTCCTTCACCTGCTGTCAATGTCACCTGCTGTGCAGAATCATATTGTCCGGAAGCAACATCTGCGCTTACCTGAATATCCATTGCTGTAAAGGATACTTCTGCCGCTTCAGATTCATTGCCATATCTGTCCACAGCTTTTACCTGAACAGTATACTCGCTGCCAGCCTCCAACGGATCTAAGATCAGCGCAGTCTGTGTAACTTCACGGAAACCAACCTGTTCTCCGCCTTTACTCCAGCTTACTTTGTATTTTTCGACTCCTGTATTATCTACTGACGGAAGGAAACGAATTTCTGCTTCCGATGCCTTCGGAGATACGACTCTCAGATTGCCCGGCACAGTTGGTGCTTCTTCATCTTTGATCACCACATCCCCTGTTTCGCCCATTACTTCCAGTTCTACAACGTGGTTTGTATCTCCCTTTGTACTTCCGTTCATATATACACGGATGTATCCTGCATCAAAACGTTCTCCTTCTTTCGGCAATGGTGTTTTTGTATCTGGATCCAACCAAGACACACCTTTTTCATACACTTTTATAGTTTTTCCATCTTTTGTCTCGCTGTATTCTTCTTTCTCTCCTTTTGGCAACTTATGTGTCTTTCCTGCCTCACCATTTAAAGCTGCCGGCCACTCTCTGTCCGCATCCCGATTTCCGTTCCACAGGACCAATGTTTTAGCCGGATCAAAGGAACTGTCCGGTGACAGAAGTACAACGGTATCATGATATTTTCGGCTGTCACTCCAATACCGATACAAATTCACTTCCTCTACATGATGCAACCCACCAAGATCTACCTGCAGCCAGTGTGCACCTCCTGTATTTCCGCCCGGATCAGAATATCCATCTGGATTATTTTTCTGTCCGTCTACAGCCATTGTTTTTCTATCATTTGCACTTACAGAACTTGAAAAGCTCACATTTTTGCCTCTTGCCAGATTGGTTCTCTCAGATTTGATCGGCTCATCTTCTATTTCCTGTGCATTCTCATCATATACAAACTCCAGGCCTGTGATAGAAAGATCCACCCAGCCGTTTGTCTGGATTGTAATAACTGCTTTTCCTGTTTCTTCGTTAAATTCTACTTTTGGTTCTGTGTACTGCGGCTGTCCGTCTGTGTCCGGCTGCTGTCCCTTTACAACCTTCACTTCTGGTTTCTTCGCCAGTTTTGTCAGTTCAAATGTAGTGGTACGCAGTTCATTATCTTCCGGAGAGAGCTTTCCTTCCGGTGCGTTTACCACATTGTACTCATCCATATATTTATACACAGATAATTTTCCATCAATTGTAGCTTGTCCCGGTGAAAAATTACCTGTCCACTTCAAGTTGAATTTATTATCAAAAATAATTTCATCTTTATTTACCCGGTAGTTATTCAGCGTGATATCCATCGCTGTTCCGTCTCCGGATTCATTCATGATCATAAATTCGTGAGGCTCCATCTCTACTTTCAGACGTGCGCTTTCTTCTTCTCCTTCCAGAGGTAAAATTGCATGCTGCTTTTCATTTGTATTAACTTTATTGTTGTAGAGATACCATGTGCCCTCCCATTTGTCAGCAAATGCATTTCCTACATATTCGATCGGATACAGATCTTTGAAATACTTCTGTTTTGCCTGTCCGGACAGATTCTTGTCTTTGACATCCAGTACATTCGGAGGGGTTACGCCCAGTTTGTCTGCTTCCTGAATCAGTTTTTTTGTTACTTCCGCTCTGGTTCCCCATGCCGGAATAACAGGAATAATGCCATAGCGTCCTGTTTCATAAATCTGGAATCCTGTCGGTGTTCCTGATAAACCACTGTAAAAATCAGAACTTACATTTCCGTAGAGGACCGCTTTAGTCTCTTCCATAATTTCTTTTTTGGACGGTGCCGGATGATTGACAATGTAACGGAACAATTCTGTCAGGACATGTGTATTTGCCGGACTGTTCGTGTTGCTTGTTCCATATACGATTTCAGGGAACTCAAAGGTATAGATCACACCGCCGCCCAGATAGGTGCTCATCATCTGCATTCCAAGCAATGCTTCCGGTTCTCCGCAAAGTCTCTGCCAGTTATTATAACTTCCGGCTCCTTGCCAGAGTTTGGAGAACTGTTTATCCCATGCCCATGTATCGGAAAGCATTCCCCATCCGCCGGTATATCCTGCCAGCCAGCTTCCCTGGAAGAAACTGCTTGTTTTCAAATCATCACGTTGACTTGAACTTGTGTTTTTATAGATCAAATAGAATGCATCGCCATGTTTTTCCAGTGCCTTTTTCATATTGGCATTATTAACGATATTCGTGACAGTATCACCATGATCCTGATCTGACCATACAAAGAATCCACCGAATCGGTCAGCGATCTCCAGCATCTTGGCACTACCTTCACATGGTGGCTTAATACCTGCCCAGAAGTTCTCTGTATTGAACACACCCTGCATATTCGGATACATACGGTACATCAGATCCAGCCAGCCATAATCCATATCCGCTGTAATATTGTACTGTGTTCCTCCATTTTCCGGTGTTGCAGCTGCTGTCAATCCAAGAAGCATAATCGGCGCTCCCTGTTCATAGGCAATCTGCAGCCCATGTTCATGGAATGCCTGCAGATAAGCCTGTCCGATATGATCCGGAGCAAACTGTCTGAGGTTGTTTGTATGTAACAGCAAAACGTTATTCTCTTTCAGATCATCCGGAATCGCATTCCATCTTCCGTCTACTGTGTTAGATCCCTGTAATTCTGGCCCTTCTTCCTGTCCGATCTCATAGACATCGTTGGAATACGCTGTTGCGATCATCATCGGGTGTTCGTTATCGATCACACGTCTTGGACCATCCTGTGACTGTACATCCTGCTCATTTTCATATCCATAAATACCCAGTTCCATGAATTTTACTGCGGCACCTTTTGGATTCTCTGTATACACTCTGATATAACGTGCTTCTTTTGTCGTTCCAAGCTCTGTGGCCCCAAGTCCATTCTTATTTGCATAATCCATATAGAACCACTGTCCGCCCATCGCTTCTTCGTATGGCTTTGAAACATTCTCCGGCTGTTTCACCCCATCCGGAAGTGTCGGATTTCCTTCATAATAAACGATCTGACCGTCCGATAAATCCTCTTCGTTTCCAATCACAATGGCAGTATTTTTATAAGAAATCTTGGTTCCTTTCAGACGTTTTCCCTGATTTCCCGGATTTCCATTTCCGATTGTCGCCTGTCCATCATATACCTGTCGTTTCAGGTTGATGACTTCCAACGGATAGGATGCGCCCAAATCCACCTGCACCCACACACCTTTTTCCCCTTCTGCGGTGCTGGTGACTTCTGTTCCTTGCTCCTGATAATTCTCCCAGTTGTTTCCCTCTTTATTACCTGTAGCATCATGCTGCAGATAATATTTGTCACCGTCGGTTAATAAATCCGCATTTTTCAGATCCATATTTTCCCCGACTGTGACTTTGACATCCTTTTCCTCTGCCAGATTGACCAGTGGCGGTGCTTTTTTTGCATCTGCCGCATCTGCACGGACTCCTGTTACCCCAAATGCCGTCAGCACAAGCGCCATGCATGACAGTCCGAGTAATCTGGCTTTGCTCCCTTCTTTTCTGGTTTTCATCCTCATTTTCCTCCTTTTCTTCCACATGAAAGTAAAACCAGAAAATGCTTTATTTTTTTCTGGTTCCTTACATGTCTGGGATTTTCCCGCTTGAATTCTAGAGTACTATACTGTTCCCTCCTTTAATATGGAATATATTTACCAGAAATTGTACTTTCTTTACTATCACAATAGATTTCGCTCATTTATTTTGTCTATTTTTTACATATTACGTTTTCACATCAAATTTTTACGGTAATTTTTCAATCATTTCTGCCAATATTTCTTCATCGAATCCTGATTTTCTGTCCAACGTAGATCATGTTCGGATCTGCAATTCCATTCCATGCTGCCAGTTCCAGATAAGTTGTTGCAAAACGCTTTGCAACCTCTGATAAAGTATCATTTTCCTGCACAACATAATATTCCGCCGGAGCCTCATTTTGACTCAACTGCCTGTTTACTTCCCTTTGAACAGCATCCGGATCGTATCCCATATCACACAGCTTCTTTCTTCGTTCTTCACCGTTTGCATATTTTCCTTGTATCACTTCCCCGGCAACTTCCTCAATACTTTTGGAGGGCCGCCCTGTCACACCTTCTGTATACTTCGGTCTTGCATAGCCGCGGATCTGACCCCAGCCCACCGGAATTTGCCTTCTCGCCACTGCCTCATTATAATTTCCTTCCATCACTGTGATCATTTGTCCTGAAACAGACTCCACGTATCCAATGTGATCAGAATCCCCGTCATTTGGCTGTGCCTGACAGTCCCAGTTATACAAAATGATATCTCCGGGCAGTGGCACGATAGTTCCATCTTCAATCCAGATCCCCTTTTCTTTAAAGATTTCGATATGCTTTTCACATCCGCATTCTGTTCCGATCAAGTCCACACATCCCGCCTGGATCGCTGCTGCAGAAACTGCGGTATCACACCACTCATCGGTATACTGCACATCATATCCCCTTGCCAGAGGCAGGTGGGAATTATACAGATCAATAATCTGTCGGAACTTCCCATTCGCTTCACTGTAGCCAATCCACGAACGCATCACGTTCAATACATCCTGAGCGCTTCTTCCCGATGCATTCTCATCATATCTTGTTAACTGATACTGCTCGATCAGTTCCATATTTTTCTGCACATAGACGGAACTGGTCGCATATCCATCTGCCCAAATGGTTTCCAGATATTGTCCGGGTTCTGTGATTCCCTTCAGATTCTGATAACGTGGAAGCTGAAGCAGTTCAAAATATCCTTTCACCCCCTCTTCCATATTGTCAAATATCCGGAAATAATCGGAAATCACCATCGCCGTTCCGGCCTCATATTCCTCCCAGGTTGCCAGATTGACAGACTTTCCCTGCCATTTTGTTCCACATTTCAATCCAAAATAATTGTGATAGTCTTTCGCCAGCCTGGATTCTCCCCAGCCGGACTCCAAAATTGCCTGTGCAATAATCGGACTGCATACTTTGATTTCATATGCAGCCGCATATTTCTTTACATATCCTGCAATTTTCTGAATAAATTCCTCTTTCTTCATCGCTCTCCCCTGCTTTCTGTATATTTCTCTGCTTTTCCATTCAAAATATCAATTGCCTGTCTGAGTACTTCTGGAATGGGCATCCCCATCAATCCCGCGTTTTCCAGAATAGACAACGCTTCATTTGCGATAAACGCGATGCACACGGCATCCCTCAGATAATTTGTCCCCATCAAAAGGTCCAGACGGACTGCGATCAGAACAAACAATAATGTCGTTCCTTTTCGGCACAGCCCTTTCCAGCCCGCACGACTCTCCAGTCTGCCATTTTCTGACTTCGGACTTTTCTTAAAAATCACCGGCAGAAGAATCCCGCCTGTGATCCAGTCGATTCCCATAAAAAGAACCAATGTCTGCAGTGCGATATCCCATCCGCCAAATAAAAGGGCAACTGCACTCCCAAACATTCCAAACAAGCTCGTCACCATTTGCTTCATATCCTTCACCACCTTCAATTAAAAAAGCAGAATAGACGGCATTCTTTTCAAAGAATGTTCTACTCTGCCACTCATTTTTCTTTTCCTTTTTTCATTCGATCCGCACTCAAGGATGCTCCCTTGTTTCTGCATAATCGTCTAACACATATCTCGCATACTTTGTTGCCTGACGCTCCATCCCGATCGGGGTTAATTCCAATGCGTTGATCCACTGAAAATAATGTGTCAGTTCATGCCCTATTGTAAGCAAGATTGCCGTCAATGCACTGTCCTTTCCCCATCTGTCACATAAATCTAAATAGTCTCCTGCCGCAACCCGGATATACGGTTCCACTGTATAATCATCTTCCATACTCCAGAATGTCCCATATACCAGATCCCCGTCCATTGCCCGTATTTTCTTTTTATTCTTTATGTAGGCAACAACTCTGAGGGGAAAGAAATATTCTTTTCTCAAAAATGCCGCAAACTCTTTACATGCCCTTCGTACCTCCGGATCTATCCCTCTATCAAACCGAAGCCTGAAGCCCGTCCGATGACCTTCTTCCATGAAATCAATGTTTTGTTCCCAGTTTTCTATCGTCCAAATGTGATCCATAATATTTATCCCTTTTTATTTTCTTTCATCAAATACAATTTTTTCAATGATCCTGGAGCGTTTAAAGTAATAGACCGTTGCGACTTTTTTCTCTGCATATTCCACCAGTTCTTTTCCCGATATTACAATTCGAAATTTCTTCGGCTTTTGTCCATATATAGACTGCAACAAAATTTTCCCATACATACAGTTTTTGTCATTACACATTTCAACATCTTGAATTGTATGCTGATGATTCAGACCTATTTCTGTCATTTCACGTATCCACATTCTATCCTTTTCCGAACCTTTACAAAAATCTATCACAAACAGCATCACTTTGATACCATTCCATACTCCCCACATAACAAATCCTACAATCATCATGGCCGTAGTATAATCTGCTGTTGTCTGTAACTCTACTAAATTAGTGGGTAAAAATGAACCAAAGACCCCTATTAAAAACAAACAAGCAATAGTGTTCAATAGAACCGGAACCCAATATGTATTCAGCCATTTCATAATTTTTTATTGATTATATAGATCAAAATCTTCTTATAAGTCGTTGTAAGTGTTTATGAAAAATGTTGGAAATTGCCTAAAATCAAGGCTTTTTCGCACATCTCTGTTTATTGCTTTATATCGCCGCACAAGTTGGTTTTGTAAAGTTGGGCACCATTTTAGCACCACAAATAAGGCAATACACAGAAGCATAGAGCGATGTTATCACACCCACAAAGGCAATTTAGGACAACCTTGTTTCACGCCCTTATGTTACGGCATTAGGGTCTCAATAAGCCTTGCAAGAAAAGGCTTTACAGGAGCTAAAACCGATGAGACAAGGTGTTTATACCCTTCCCCTCGAAACTGCCATTTAACCACGTAACATTTCAAAGAGAAATGCAACTCATTTAGAGAGTCCTCTCTCTTCCATTCCTTTGTTAAAAATTCCATAGCAAGCATAGGAAAAGGATACCCTTTCCTAAAAATACCCCGCGTTTTTGCCTGTTGGGATAATCCCTATCCCTTACAAATTCGGAATTTGCTAATGTATATATCCTAACTTTTTCAGGAAATCAGCATAGCGAACCTTTTGAATAGGTATCATATCAGAGGAATTAACAAAGAGAATATATTCCTTTTCTGGTATCCACCTATATGCAACGGTTTCACCCTCTTGAAGAGATACTCCTGTTTTGTCGCAATCTGTAATACAAAGAAATTGATAATAGATTGTATCACTGGAAATATATCGACCTATTTCCTCTAACGAATTTGCTTCAATGCCAGTTTCTTCAAACAGTTCCCGTTTTGCACAAGTAATTTTGTCCTCACCTTTTAACGCAGAACCGCCAGCAGTTGCTTCATAATATCCTCCGAAATTTGACTTTCTGAAATCCCGTTGCATTAGCAAATAATCGCCGTCTGTATGGCGAACTAAGATTTCACATACCATGTGATATATTCCATTTGGTATTGGCTCTCCGCGAACTAAGTCTATATTTGCCAACGAACCGTCTTCCCAATATCCGTCCCATATTTCCATCTAAGCAACCTCCAAAATTCAGATTTTGTCAATTTTATATTTTACCATTAAGATGTAATTTTTCTACCACTACGATAAATAGCATAGTTATTTGTATTCGTTAATGGTCAAGATGAACGGGCCTTTTGCACTCCACATAATCTGTCAATAAAAAATAAACCTATTTTTATGGCAAAGTATATTACAAATGCAAAGACTATAAGCACTTCTTGTTTTAAGTATTCTAAATCTATTTTAATCATGCACACTAAAATAATTAAGAATAGAATCAAGAACATTACCTGCTTTAATACCACATAACGATATGTATTTGTGAATTTCATATGTCTTCTCCTTACAGCCATTCAGATATTTCCCTTTTTATATCGACATTTTACTTTTTACGGTGATGTGTATACCACATCTATTTTCCATTAGATAATATTTGAAATAATTCATTCATATCATTTTCAATATCGTCGGTATCCGAACTCAAGGATACATTGAGTTTAAAAAACCGCCTTTCTATGGATGATACTGTCCATGAAACTGATAATACATAATAATCCACTTCGCCATCATTACTTCCTATACGTACCTCTGTACCATCTTTCTGTACCTCGCAATAAATATAACACTCATACCCATTTTTAAAAGGCAGCCTATTTGTTGAATGTTCTTTTTTTTAGAAATTTTCCCATCCGTATCCTACTTTCAATGAACAATTGTACTCCTTAAATATTGCTCTATAACTGTCAAGAATATTCGAATATTTTTCTAACATTATTTTTTCGTGTTTCACTATTTCATCATCTTTATCAGATGTATAAACAAATTTCATTAAAATCTCCTCACAAATAATCCCCAACAAACTGAACGTCCTGTAATCCATCCGTTTGACAATTCTATATCTTAATCAAACACGATTTGCTTAACAATAACAATACTTATTCCTCATACGCCACCTTTTCGATTTCAAGATCAAAAATCAAATCGTCAAAGTCATCATCCCAATCAATATCGTTGCAATAAAACCGAAACTTATCCTCTCCCAATTCTTCTTTGATCATGGCGCAGCCTTCTACGAAACAAGTGATCATATCTGATCTAGGTCTTAAACACCCGTTACTAATTTCAATATCCCCGTCTTCCAAGATAACTTCTAGTTCAAATTCTTTCGGAGCCCAAGTTTCCTCAAAAATAATCTGCGGAAATCTTCTCCTTTCCTTTTTTAAACGTTTTCCATTCCAGAATATTTTCCCCTTGAAATCATACAAATGTAAAATAATTGACTGTTCATGTTGCGAATTTGTACTTACAAAAGTAAATTTTAATCGATACTTCCCCTTTTTATCGTATCGATAAAGTGCACTTATTCGCTTTCCATTATACTCTATCTCTGTTGCATTTTGTTCTTCAAACATCCATTTAAATGGTTTCATAAAAATTTCCCTTCGTATATCAAATTAAATCTAATATCGCCGCTATCCATGTCATATCTTTTTCGCATATTTTTTCTTTTTGTAAAATATGTTTCACAATCCATCTGCTATATGTGGGAAAATAGCGATTCATTCGATACAACATCGGACATTGTGGAAGCTTAAACAGAATCAGGTCATTCTCCTGGATTGCATTTTTCTTTCCAACAATCTTGCATATAGCATGGAACACTGAATCCGGCATTCCTTCTTTTCTAACGCAATTCATATAAAATACACCTACCATTTTATTCTTCCAATGATTCCTGTAGTTTCCTATATGATTTGCAATTCGCGCGTCTTCTATCGTATTCAATCCATTATAAATACCTGACATCAAAAATCTTCGATGATTTCCGCCGTAACAGTGCACAAACGCAGAATTTACCCTATATTTTCTGTTTTCAAACACCATCAAAATTTTTTCAAATTCTTTCAATGACAGCTCTGTTTTTAATAAATCTCTTCTAACATTTACTTCAGCTATTAAATAATCACTGTGAAATGTATAATCAAGTTCAATTGAAAAATACGGAAATATATCCTTATTTTTCATGTGGCATTCAAATTCTATCGTTGGCGAAGAATCTGTTTCTTCGCCATAATACAACATAGGAATTTGTAAATTTATAAATTTTGTTCTCCCCTTTTTTCCATTACGGAAACTTTTTCCAATTTGCTTATAATCATAATCTGGATGCAATAATGAATATCCTAATTTTTCATAAGTACATCCTAAAATAGAAGAGATCTCATCTGCAATTTCCAACATTTCACGTCCAATGATTTCTGATGGATAGCTTCCGATATAGATTTCCATCGTATAATAAAAATGATTCATCACAGATTTTTTATCCCCCTCTTGCCGATATACATCGGAAGTGGCAGTTTCCTCTGTATATCGACAGTTTCTTACTGTTTTACTCTTTATTTTATCTCTTGTATTTTGACAATAATTTCTGTTTCCTCTTCATAATAAACCCGATACCGCTTTCCTTTCTCTATCTGTTCTTCACATAGTTTCTTACAGGCTGGTCCCCATATCTCCAACTTTCTCTTATCTCCATCCGCTCTCATAAAAGTATAGCCTCGATGCCAGGATTCCCAGGCTTTTCCTTCATAGATACAAATATTCTCATTCTGAATTGCCCGTGTATCTTGTATAACTGTGTACAGGCAGGCAATCACAACCGCTATTCCTAATAGCATATCACCTATGTTTCTCTTGTTTTTATTCCAGAATTTACTTTGTACTAGCGTGGTAATTCCCACAACTCCAAGCACTCCAATGCATATCATTTCCTGATAGATTCCTATAAAATCATACATAGATCTTCTCCTATTCTATCCCCATCATTTCTTTTCTTCCGGTTTCTCATCAAATGCAATTCTTTCAATAATTCTGGAACGCCTGAAATAATAAAATGTCACGATTTTTTGGTCAGCAAATTTTGCCAGTTCTTTCCCTGAGGCCACAATTTGAAATTTCATTGCTTTGGCATTTCGTATCGGCTTCAAAATAATTTTCCCATACACCCAGTTACATTCACTATATTTGGTAACATCTCTGGTAGTTTCTTCACGCCATAATCCTATTTTTTTCATTTCTCGTATACGCATTCTATCTTTTTCTGGTCCTGTATACAAATCGATTATAAATAGTACAACTTTTATTCCTTTCCAGCCTCCCCACATAAGTCCCAACGATGAGATTCCTATATCTAACACAGCCATCGTATGCTTCTCCGCTATATACAAAATAGATAATCCAAAAGACATATCCCATATCGACCACCATATCACTGCGGTACACGTCACTAAATTTAACAAAACTGCAAACCAATATAAATTTTTTTCATATCTTTATCCCTTTACTTTTGCTCATACAAACTTTCATATGAAATATTTTTATCCTAGACTACCTAACGCATTACCAAGAAACGAATGGATTTTTACTAATAATCTAGATTTAAATTTTAAATCACCATCTCATAGCATGTGGACATCTCCGTACCTTCGGAGGTATTTTCTTCTCTTGTTGTTTTTGTACACCGACATCTAATACTGTTAAAACTCCGCTTATCGGATTCCCCTTCGTATTTTCATATACATTTTGGGCTAAATATTTCGCTGAATATTCCAATGCCCATCTTTTTCTTCTTATATGTTTCTCCTTTGCTTTTTTTCTGACTCTCATATAGCCTTTCAACTTATTTTTAAAATTATCTACAGTTCTTTTCGCTTCTTGTCCAGCATTTTTATTGCCTGCCGCTCCTCCTAAAACAGACATTGCAATATTAGAAACAGAATATGCGACATCCCAATCCGTAACTTCTCCTTCCTCACTTTTTTGTTTTAAATTAACCGCTTCAGATATCCCAGCTATAATACCTTGACCAAGCGCTTGTCCCGCCGGTCCCAAACCACTAACTGTCAATGCTCCAGAAGCAAACCCCGTAACACCCGACATCAACAAACCATCATGCCACTCTTCACCTGTCCACATATTCGTTACAACAGTTGTTATCATTCCAAAGGCAGCTGACACAGCACCTGTTAATAATATATGTGCAAATTGCCCCTGGCCATCTTTTTTATGTATAGGATTATTTTCACAATATGCATATAAATTTCTATCCGTTAATATAATTGGTGATCCCCCAACAAATTCTACATCATCCGCATTGACAAATCTCCCCGTCTCCGGATCGTAATACCGACTATTCAGATAGTACATTCCCAGTTCTTCGTCATAGTAGTATCCCTTGAAACGGAATGGATTCTTTCTGCCCAGTCCATTCGAACTGTAATCCGTCAGATTCAGCAGTTTTCCCCAGGAATTATACTCATATTTTACAAGTTCCGTTCCGTGGCTGTCAAGAATTCCCAGAATATCCCCAAAAAGATTTTTACGGTAGAAATACATCTCATTCTGATACTTCATGGCAAACACATTACCCTTGTCATCATAGAAGAAATCAATCCTGCTGCCGTCACTGGACGTCTGCATCAGAATGGCCGAACCATCCAGATAGAAGTCTGTCGTAACGCCATTGACTGTCTTTCGGATTCTCTTTCCGCTGTCATTGTACATACAGTACATATCCAGCCCGGCGCCTGTGATGTGCCTCAGCTGATGTCCTTTTTCCCATTCCATCTGCATCCCCAGATACTGGAGCGGATTTCCCATGGCATCGTAGGTAATTGCCTGTCCGTTGTAGAAACGAAGCTGATCTCTCCAGCCTCCGATCTGATACTCAAATGTATCGGACTTCCACGGTGCTTCTGTGATCACTGGATTTTCGATATAACGGTACTCGTCTCTTCTGACCATATTTCCACCCACATCATAGGTGTAACAGATTGTCTTATTCTGCTTCTGATTATCTTCTCGTACCAGCTGGTTCAGTGCATCATAGTAGTAGCGGATTTTTCTTTCGCTGCCATCGGCGCTTCTCTCCACCATTGTTTCCACATTTCCACAGGCATCATAGGCGTAGGATTCTGCACGGTTTCCTTCCCGGACAGATGCAACCAGATTTGTGGTCACTCCTTCCTCTTTACCTGAGACGTATGTATACTCCTGAGTCGATGTATTCATATCGGAGAAGTGATTGTGGGTACGGATCACGCGTCCAAGGGCATCATACTCATAGGCAATCTTCTGGGCGTCGTTGATCTTGATTCCATATCCAAGTCCTGGTTTCTGCTGTTTCTCTACATCCCCGTAAAGGAATTCCACCTCATGTCCAACTCGATCTTTCTGATACGTATATCCTTTGACACGATTTTTCTCATCATACACTTTGCGAAGTTTCATTCCGTCAGAACGGTCTGTTCCTACCATTCTTCCGATCAGGTCATACTGGTATGTGCTGGTCACTCCACTGCAAAGATCCTTGTGCCTTGCAATTTTTCCACAGCTGTCATACGTATTTTCAAACAGTTTTTCTTCTCTGCCGTCTGCGGTGATCAGATACTGTGCCGCAAGCTGTTCTTCCGGATTGTATTCATTTCGAACGGCTTCCCCTGTCGCATAGGTAATCCTGTCCGCAAGACCGTTCCGGCTTCGAAGCGTGGTGCGCTCCAGTTCTCTTCCTCCAACCGACACGGATTCCAGATTTCCAAACGGATCATACGCATAATCATACGTAAATCCATTGTGACCGATGGATGTCACTTTTTCGTTTTCATAGGTGTAAGAAACTTTCACTTCTTTTCCATCCACCATTCTCGCAACTTCTGTCATCTTATCCGTGTTAGCATCGTATGCATAGGAAGTGGCATTTCCTTTTGCATCTGTCAGCTTTGTCAGAAGACGGTTCTTGTCATCATATTCATAATGCACGGTATTTCCTCTGGAATCTGTGATCGTCTTCGGCTGCTTATAATCGGATGTGTATGTCATAGACGATTCCATGCGCTCACTGCACTCTTCCAGGATCCACCATTTGTTGACCTGGCTGTTTGACTGGTGGGCTGTCAGAATGATATCTGCCAATTTTTGATGGGAATAATCCATCACATCCAGAGACAGGTTTCCATCTTTACAGATGATCGCATATCCATTTCCCGGTGCCACCTCTTCGAATCGGAACAGCTGATTTGCAGCTCCAGGCGTAGCCGTCTCTAAAGAAAGAATAGAAAAGCCTCTGTCGTCGGTTCCTGATTTTGCCAGTACTTTTCCCGGTGCGTGAACCGGCTCTAACTGATAATACGTGCCGTCATATGGCAGCAAACGATACTGCTGGTTCATCCCGCCATTGTAGTTGAACTGCACTGCCTGTGTTCCTGCTGCTGTCGAAGCATTCTTCACATCAATATACTGTCCCGAATGACGTACCCGGATATGATAAATCCCTCCCGCTTTCGGAACTGCTGAAACAGTTCCCTCATCTGCCGGTTCAAAATACCAGTCCTGATGTTCGTTTTCTTCTTTTCGTGTATAACTCTGCACCGGCTGTCCGCTTGTGGTACTCTTTGGTCCATTTGTCAGCGCTTTCTTATCTTTCGTTGCCTTGCTGGTGATCTGGAAACTTCCATCTGCGTTTGGATGCAGCTTCCATTTCTGTGCATCGGTATTGTTATTTCCATAAATCTGAATTTTTTCTCCCTCTGCCTCAGATTTGTTATTAAGATCCAGGCGGTATCCAGAGCCACAAAGAGGCTCAAACTGCATATATCCGTCTTTTCCATCGATCAGCTTCCATTTCTGCGCAGCACTTCCATTAAATGTATAAAGCTGAGCTGTTACTGCATTATTTGCTTCCCCGCCTTTCACATCCAGATAATTTCCAGAAACTTTTTCCCGGATATAATACACTCTGCCCGGTATGACTGCCCCAAGATGCTTTCCGCCATCTGCCGTCATCCGGATCGGCTGTCCTTTGTCATTGTATGTGAATCGATAACGGACTCCTTCGGAATTGGCAGCCTGAGTCAGATGATTTTTCGTATCGTACCGATATTCAAAACCCGTTCCATCAATACTTCCCATCTTGGTCAGACTTCCTTTTTTGTCGTATGAAAAACTCTCTTTTTCCGCTGCACTCACTGTATGGATCAGATTCCCGTCATCATCATACTGATAGCTTTCCCCATCATCTCTGACAAGCTGAACTCCTTTAAACAAGACCTGATTCACCTGATTGTGATACGTCAGATAAATATGAATCGCTTTGTAGCTTTTCTTTGCCCCTTCATTCTGATCATCTGTGCTGAAGGTGTTGCTGACAAACTGCCATCCCTTAATATTGGGATTACACTGTAATTGATGCCATTTAACTGTACCATCCGTATAAATGACTGCTGCATCCACTGAAAATTGCTTATCCGGAATTCCAAATCCATTTACCCAGCAGCTAAGATTAAAGATATCACCTTCCTGTCCTGAAATATTTACAGCCTGAGACAGATGAAGCTGCTGCTCCATTTGTCCGTTCAGTACTGCACATCTTCCCTTATCTGCAGTGATCATACTCTTATTCCCGGTTGCAGCTGCATGAAATCCCCAATTATCAGGCACATCATTTGTACACCGTTCAAATCCCGGATTGTCGATCAGATTCAGTTCGTTTGCCACATTTCCTGTCTCCAGCTGGACACCGCTTACCAAAAGGGTTCCTCTTGCTCTTGTCATCCCCACAAACACGGAAATGGTTTCTTCTGCCGGAAGCTGGAATGTGAGAACCAGTCTCTCCCATCCGTCATCTACATTTTTATCTGTCACATAATCAATGCAGCGTTCTCCCATGATTCTGGTCCGGTCTGCCCGGATCACGGATACAGCCACTCCCTGTCCCTGATCTTCCGGGCTCAGAGATTCTGTTTTTACATAAGCAGACAATGTATACGTTCCGGCTGACAGATGCACATCCTGACAGATTCCTTCTTCTGATGTCAGCTCTGTTTTTGTCAGTTTCGCACTTTTTGTACCAATATATCCATCTGCATGTGTGATCGCTCCCCGTTTTCCATCTGACATACGACAGGTGTACCATCCGCCATCTCCATGAGACGGATCAAATGTTGGATTTCTCAGCAGACCATACACTGTTTTCTGAACAGAACCATCTTTACTCAGCTTATGATTTTTCATGCCGGATGTATAGTAAGAATAATTATTTGCAAATCCATCTGCATCCAGCACATCTGTCGGATGTCCCATATTGTCAAAATGCCACGTTGTTTTCTTATTATCTCCCGGACGTTCCATCTGACCATCCAATCCAGGTTCTTCAAAAATCGTAGTATTTCCGTTTTCATAGGAAATCTTCAGTTCCTGACCCGGTGCATTTTTCTGTCCCGTTTCGGATACTTTGCTGACACGGGGTACCCGAAAATCATTTGTGTACTCGTAATTTACACGATAGCCATCCGGATTGGTCACACTGAGCAGTTTATGAGAACCATCATAAGTAAACTGACTCTTACTTCCATCCGGATAAGTAATGGATGTCAGATTCCCCCGCGCATCATATCCATATCGGATCTCTCGCCCTTTGGTATCCTGAATAGCCGTTAATCTGGAGTATGTGGCATCTGTAGAATAAACTGCATTTAACGTTCCCCCTGCCGCATCCGTAACATATGCCAAGAAGTTTCCCGCTGAATTCGGACCATACTGGTGTTTCACGGAATTTCCGTCCAGATCTTCGATGAATCGTAAAAATCCGTCCTGTCCGAATATATACTTCACTTTATCTTTTGTTTCCATCGTGCGATAACGGTCATGTTCAGAACTTGACGTCACTGTGATCGTCAGTCCCAGCCCATCCTCATCTTTCAGCTTATTACCGTCATTGGTATCTTTATAGAAATAATGTTTTGTTCCGTCTTCATCGATATACACATACGGATAATCTTTGATCCCACTTTCTTTCAACTCCTGCTGGCTGCTGAGCCTCCATCCGTATCCCATACGGGAAGAGGTATCCGCTTCGCTGGAATTATACACATGACGGATTTCTGTTGTCATCGGACCTCCCTCTGTTGCCACATCCAAATGACTCCAGACAACATTTCCTGTAAAGTCATTGGTGTAACCGACTCCGGAACGTCCTGCAGACTGCTCATGGTAACTCTGATAATCTTCCAGACCATTCACATTCCTGTAATAAAACACACCGCTTGGAAACTGTTCAGAAGAGATACTTGGTGAGTCAGATGCATAGAATCTCGCATAAGCACGGTTTGCCAGATTTTCATCATCTTCATATTTTGATTTCACCATAATTCCATAGTTTTTTCCTGTGTTATACCACTGACGCACCAATCTGGTCACATTGAATCCTATCGGTGTGATCGAAACTGTATTTCCATTGATTACCTGTTTTACTTTTTTATAATCCAGTATTGCACCATCTACTGCCGGCTGATTTCCCCAACGGACGCTTTTTTCATCCCAGCTGTTTTTTACTTCATAAGCAAGAAGCGGCAGCTCCGGATTGCTGTAGGATGAATATTCAAACTGCCAGATATACATGGTCGCTCCGTAAATGATCGAACCTTTTCCAATATCCGGAAGGTCTCGAAACCGAAGCAGCGCTCTCATTTTTCCAAGTTCATCACTTCGCCCTACCACGAAAGATCCATATGCATATACGTTCCCCGGATTCTCCGGTACATTTCCTCCTGTGAAAACATACGTATCTTCAATATTTCCTTTTGTTTTACTCGTCTCTGTCATTGGATCGATCACGATTGGATAAACACGTTCTGTGTCCTGCATCCATTCACGATCTGGCACAACTTTGATAACACTGCTCTCTGTGCCGATTTCTACTTGAAATTCCACCTGAAGAGACTGATTTCCTGCGGCATCATACATATACGGTTTCACCAGTCTGAAAATCCTTCCTGACTCCTGATTTTCCGAATCATACAGCCCAAGTCCTCCATCTTCTTCGCTTCGCAGCTCCATTCCAGGATGCGTCAGCTGAAAGCTCAATTCCTGTTCTGCCGCCTCTTTTCTGTTCAGTCGAATATTCTCTTTTAGCTGCTCTCCCTGGATTGAGTAATGCAGATCAATTCCCGGAAGAATTTCCTCATACACACCTTCTCCGTTTAAATGCGGAACACACATCATCTTTCGGATCTCATCCTCTTCTGACTCTTCCTCTTCTAAAACAGACACTTTCATATCCAACATTTCTGCTTCTTTCCAGAAATCTTCCTTTTCCAAAACACGAAATGTAGAAATTTCACCTTCATAATTCACGTTTCGTGTACTTTTTGTGTGTAAAAAAGGTGACAATCCCCATAAGATTTTCTTTCCGTCTTTCTCGATCGTTACCAGTTCCTTTGTATCTGACTCTTTTGCAAAACTTACACGAACTGCGGACGCAAGATTTCGATAAACTTCTCTCCCGTTTTCCTGTACAGCTTCCAGACGGTTATCAATTTCTTTCCACTGTCCGTCTTCTTCATAATGGACCGGAGCCGGATATACAGCTGCCGCCATTCCCTTCTGTGTCATCTGAAAATGTTTGACACAACGCTCTCTCTTTTCCGGTACTTCCCGTAAAATTCTATCTCTCATATTTACCTCCTGCCGAAATTCTCTGTATTAGGTCTTTCTATTTCTTTTTCCCACGTTTTGTGTATAATCATATTGTATTCATAAAAAGTTTTGATTTTTACAAAAACTTCCCAGCGCAGCAAAAAAGCTGCTTAGAAAGGACGTGTATGTTATGGCTGTATTTGCCAATATACTCAAAACACTGCGAACAGATAAACACTTATCCCAGCAGGAGCTTGCCACTCGCCTTGGCATCTCAAAGAGTGCAGTCAGTATGTATGAACAAGGACGGCGTGAACCTGATTTTGATATTCTGAATAAAATTGCAGATATCTTCCAGGTCGATGCAGACTATCTTCTCGGACGTAGTTCACTCTCTCACGAACCCGAACCTGTCACGATTGCCGCACACCTTGATACCTCTGACCTTACGCAGGCTGAGTTGGATGATGTTGAAAAATACATTCAATTTATCCGCTCAAAAAGAAAACAATAAAGGAGCATTCAGAAACGGCTATGCTGAACAAATATGAAGAACTGTTAGAAGAGGCTGCCGCCCAGAACATATCAGTAGATGAGAACTTTCCTTTTCATGGAAACTTAAAGGGATTGTATGTAGATCAAAATATCGCCCTCTCGGACCAGTTAGAGACCTCTGCAGAAAAAGCCTGTATTCTGGCAGAAGAGCTTGGTCATCACTACACTTCTGTCGGAAATATTCTGGATATCTCCGATCCTGCAAATGCAAAGCAGGAACGCCAGGCACGGATGTGGACCTATGAACGGCTGATCGGTCTGCGTGGTCTGATCGATGCATATCAGCACGGATGCCGGGAATATCACGAAACTGCTGAATTTCTGGATGTAACAGAAGAGCAGCTTCGCGATGCCATTGCCGATTATCGCTCAAAATATGGAGTCTGTACCAAATATCAGAACTACTATATTATGTTTGAACCCTATCTGATGATAGGAAAGAAAAAATGAGGACAACGCCATCGTCGTCCTCATTTTTTTCATCTTCTTAAAAACTATATCAAGCAAGTATTCTGAGCAAGCCATTTCAGTACAAACGTTTTGTAATTGCCATGGACAATTTTCACTTCGAAACTGTCCCACCAATCTCCTGTAAATCCGTGTGAAAGTTCTCCAATTCCTTTATATTTCCCGCATCAACCAAATTGATCCGATAGTTGGATACATATTTTTGCAGAATCTTATTCTTTGCCTCATCATCACTCCACCTCAAAATTCCATGGAGATCCAGACTGCCATCCCAGGCATCCGGATGATAATAAAACACCAGCGTAATCACCGGAACCAACTTATCCGCCTTTCTAAACTGTGACAAAAACTCAGCTCCAGTGACTTTTTGCTCTTCTGACGACTCCAGATGTTTCCAGGACTGCCGAATCTGCTCGACATACGACAGACTGTCATACAGCATATTTCTGACAGGCATTGCATAATGTACATTCTCCTGATTCTCACATGCCAATAGCACCAGGTATGCCCCCTGTTCCCATCGCATGATGATATCCCGATACCGTTGTACCTCTTTTGCTTTTTTGTTTTTGTCGGATACAAGAATATCCGTCTCTCCTGTCGCCAGATGCAAATCCTCCGGCAATATCACTTGTTTTCCTTGAAATACAATCCCGTTAAACAGATCTGCAAACCGTCTGGGATTGCCAAGCCATTGTTTTACTGCAGCATTTCCTTTTCCCATACTGCGCTCCTCCTTATTCTTTTTCATCAACACTGAATATTCGGCGAAACTGCCTTTGAATTTGAACCGTTTAGAAACGATGTTCCAGACGCGTGAATTGTCACACAGACAACGTCTGAGAGTTTGATGTATTTTCATTATACTACAGTATTTCCTTTTTTCAATCCCAAATAAATCTTTCTACAAAAAAATTCCATAGACATTACTATCTATGGAACTTAATAACTCCCCGAGTTGGGTTCGAACCAACGACCCTTCGGTTAACAGCCGAATGCTCTACCACTGAGCACCTGTCAATAGATTTTTTCAATTTTTTGTAAAATATATATTTTATCTTCAAAACCGACTTTTCAAGATCGAAAATCCCTCTTAAAATGACAACAGCTTCGTAATCAATATATTGTTATCATACAAAAATGTCAGAATACTGCTTTTTTCAATCATCTCAAAGCAAGACTGTCCAATCGCATTATTATACAATAATGTTATGATCAAAAACAAGAGCCAGACAATCACCAGTGCCGCCGCTGCTCCGACAACCGCTCCGCCCAGGTGATTGAAAAATCCCAGAATCGGAAGCTCGCCGATCAGATCTACTGCAGCCATCAGCGCCCTGACAAGAATCCACACAAGGATAAATGTAACGAGAAACGCCACAACCTTGAGGATCATCCTCGCAATATACGATGCCACATACTCAGGAAATGACTTAACTCCCAGTTCCTGATAAATTGTGCTGTTATTGTTTTCCAGCAGCCGGTTTTTCAAAAACTCCGGCAACGCTGCATTTTCAATCTCCTGAATCTGCACTTCTTTTGGAATCTCTCCAATGATATTCAAAATATCCTGAATGTTGATCCCCAACTGGTTCCAGTCCAGATTGTTGATGTCCGCCAGCTGATCCTGATTCAATTCTCCAAGTGAAGTACCGCTTAAATCTGCATTTTTCAATGTATCTGCAGAAATCTGAGGCATGAACATCTCCATACATTTTTCTTCAATCATCTCATCCGCAGGTGTCCATTTAATAAGCGCATCACTGACATAAGGCGCCAGAAACATAACCAGCACGATCGACAGAACCGTAGCCAGCAACGAAATTCCGATTTTGAGCAGTCCTCTGACATAGCCTGCCACGATACTGATCAAAAATATCACTCCTACAATAATCAATAACCAATTATCCATATTTTCTCCTAATTTGTCAGGTAAACAAGCCGCAGTTCATCTTCACCGGCAATCAGGTATCTGTGAATTCCGGCAGCCGGAATCACTTCCTGTGCTTCTATTCCCCAGTCTCCCTTAAATCGCTGTATTCCCGTGTCGCTGATGATACATCCTTTTGTTCCGTCGAACATGATGATCTCATCTCCTGCTATCTTTACATGACTATATTCTCCTGTTATTTCCCGGTTTATTATCTGTTTTCCCGTTTTATCATAAAGCTGCACTTCATATCCTGATTTATCTTTATTCGTAAGAATAAACCCGATATACCTGTCCGAGTGAAATTCACTGCGTATCTCCTGATTCAGCTTCACTTCGGTTTTCTTTTTCACGGACTTCGTACCTTCATAGATCACAAATGATTTATCACCAACCGCAACGGATGTGGACGCGTCCATATAAAACACATCCGGAACGACTGTCTGATCAAAATCTTCTGTATAAATCAGGTTGTCCGTTTTTTCCTGACCTTCTTTTCCAAAATTATAAAAAGCAACCATAGACTTCAATGTTCCGTTTTTTGTGGAAAGATACGATACCATCAGGTTCTCCCCATCCGCCGACATATCCAGTGAGATTGGATATCCGGTACTGTTTAGATTCACCTGATGCTCTACGAGAATATTTCCCACTGCATCATAGGAAATGATCTGGGGCGTAGATTCGTTTTTCAGGATCGCGCTTACAATCCCCTGATTTGAAACAGAAATCTTTTCAATCGGAAGCGTAGTCTCAATCTCCCCCTTTAATCCACTCTTCTGAAAAATCATGATCGTATTACCGCCCACATCTGCTATTGCAAACACATCCTCATTAACGTCCACTATCGGATTCTGAATCTGACAGGGCTGAATCCATTTTTCCTTATTCTTTTTATTCAGAAACACAACGCCATCTCTGCTGTATCGGATCACACCGTCTGAAAATGCGATATACTGGTTGCTGTCTTCTGTATCTTTCTTATGTGAGTCCGCTGTTGCAACGGACGTATACGTCTGATTTTCAATCACAAGATAGGTTCCTGTCACGATCATAGCTGCCACGACGATCCGGATCGTCCACTGTCCCAGCACGCTTCTTCTGTGCCTTTTGACCTGCCTCCGGATGATCTCCATATCTATGGATCCAGAAAATCGAAACCGCGGATTTTTCTTTTGCTTCATATCCGACCCCTTATCATTTTGTTTTATTTTCCGATTATAGCATTATTTTATGGTAATAGCAATTTCTGACCTACATAAATCAAATTTCCATCCGTAATTCCGTTCATCCGACAGATAGAATCTACATGCGAAACATCTCCGTAGGCCTTTTTACTGATGATCGCCAGTGTATCTCCCTGCTCCACTACGTACACTCCCTCTGAGGAATCACCTTCTCCTTCTGCGCTCTCCTGTTCCTGGACAATATCACCTGTTTTTCCTTCTTCCTGTTTTATTTCCGGATCTGACGCATCCTTTTCTGATGGTGGTGTTTCCTCCTGTTTTTCCACGTCTCCCTCATTGGATGCCTCTGTCACTTCACCGCTCACCGGCTGCACCTCCTCTGTATTATTTTCCTGTAAGACCGCTGACGATGCCTGACTCATCACTTTCTGGACAGCCTTCATTTTCCCGAAATTATTAAGCGTCGTAACTCCCATAATGACTGCAACCAATATCAGTATAGAACTCGCCACATACATCAGACGGTTGTTTTTTTTCTGATGCGTCCGGCTTCCTCGACTGCGGACCATGTTCCGAAAGTCCTGAGCAGCTCGATCCTCAACAGTTTCCGAGGGAGACACCCCATTCTTTCTTCGAGCAGCGATCATATAGTTCTGCATACATGGATTTTTCTCATAATATGTATAACGACCTCCAATCTCCATCAGATCATTCAGTTTATGCACAAAATAAGATTCTTCCTTCTCTGCGGAATCCTTCATAACAAAAACAGTATTCTGCTTCGGGAACGATTTTTTATGAAGTTTCACTATGTTGCTCTTTGCATCCAGTTCTACTCCGGGCTGTGCGACAAACCAGCCCAACATTTCTCCGTCTTCAAAATACTGTTTACAGTCCTCATATGCATTTTTCCATGTTTCATCATCAATCACGTATTCATTGCCGACCAGCTTCAAGTCGTGCATCTGAATCGCACCATATATGTATACATATTCCTCATCCTCGCTCTTTTGCATATCTCCTACGAGAAATGCACCGATCGGTCCGTCCTTCGCCTTGTCACAAAGCTGTAGGAAAAAAGTATCTACATAGTCCTCCACATAAATTTTCGGGCTGTCACTCACGTTTCCAATCTGACGAACATTTTTTGGGATCTGTCTTTCCATGCTGTATATCCTCCTTGATTCAATTGATTTTTTGCCGGAAGCCTGTCCGCTCCCCCGGGTTCTTTTAGAGAATAGCACACGAAAAAGGCCGATTTTATCAGTTAATGTCACATAAGTTCGACAAAATTTTTGCCCAAAATTTTTCTATTTTCTTTTCATACTTTCAAATGCTCCGCAATATTTGTCTGTCAGTGTGATGATCCATCCCTCTTTTGTGTGAGGAATGCTAAAAAATGTGACTGGCCACATATGTGCCCGGATCACATCTTTCTCTATATCATTCAGAGAAAATAAACGACATGCATGGTTTAAGGCTGTCTTCGGATGTGTCAGCCCGTGGAAACGCTGCCCCGTCTCTTTTGCATGGGTATGCCAGTCATACAGAAACAGATCATGAAGCATCCCGCCTCTTGCCGCTGATTTTGCATCCAGATGAAAAAAGCGGCACCACACATAATTGTAGTAAGATACATGAAGACAATGCTGATAACAATTCGTATTTCCATGATGCGGATATAATTTCATACGAAGCACAACCGGATGCTTCGCAATATCCTGAATACATTCATAAAATTCTTCATCCCATTTCTGTTTCCTCAACAGGAACTCTTCTTTATGCTTCCTTATATAGATTTCTTCCAAACATCGAATCATTCGATACCATAATTCCAAGTCTTTCCACCTCCGGATTCTCACTGTACAGACAGCTTCTTTCCCTATTATAGCACGCACTTGACCTGCGAAAAATATTTTCGGATATTTTTCTGTTTTTTGTAGACTACACAAAATTTGTATGGTATAAATATACAATAAGCACCCATTTACAGAGTATCTGTCTGTAACTATCAACCAATTAAAGAGAGGGGGATTTCCTATGGCTTTTTGTAAAAACTGTGGCAATCAGATCGAGGACAATGCCGCAACCTGTCCAAACTGCGGAGCTTCTCAAAACACAACTCCACAGGTAACTGACAATGGCGGCTTTCTCTGGGGATTGTTAGGCTGCTGTATCCCGATTGTAGGTCTTGTTTTATTCCTTGTATGGAAAGACACCAAACCAAAGACATCCAAGGCTGCCGGTATCGGCGCATTGGTCGGTGTAATCCTGATGATCCTGTATTATATACTGATCGCAGTGGTTGGTGTAGGCTTTGCCGCTATGGGATTCTAAGGCTCGATGAGAGTTTGGATTTATAAGTGGCTTCCTATTATATTTGGCTGTCATTGCAGGAGTGACCGTTCCTTTTACTGGAAGGGGACACAGTTTCCCATTTGTGCCAGGTGCACCGGAGAACTGGTCGGCATTCTATTATGCCCGGTCACGTTCCCATTGGTTTCCTGGTCTCCTTGGATTTTCGCAGTTTTGATGCTGCCTATGATCCTGGATGGAGTCATTCAAATGCTGACATCCTACGAAAGCAACAATCGCTGGAGATTTTTAACCGGCCTGTTGTTTGGATATGCACTGATGAGACTGTTTCTGGTCTCCACTATATGGACATTCCACTTTGGCTACCATTTAGTTCCAAAGTAAAAATACCCTGGCACAGGATGCTCATTCCTGCGGCCAGGGTATTTTTCTGTTTCTTTTATACGAATGCTTTGATCTTCTGATAGATACTTTCTGTATCCAGTCCGTATTTTGCGATCAGCTCCAGGGCTGGTCCGGACTCACCATATGTGTCGTTGATTCCGATCTTCAGTACCTGTGTCGGCGCTTTCTCTGAAAGCACGTCACATACTGCGCTTCCAAGTCCTCCGATTACGGAGTGCTCCTCAACTGTAACCACTTTTCCGGTTGCCTTTGCTGCTTCCACGATCAGTTCTTCATCCAGAGGTTTGATTGTATGGATGTTGATCACTTTCGCATCGATTCCGTCTGCTGCAAGCTTCTCTGCTGCTTCCAGACAGTTGGAAACCGGAAGTCCTGTTGCCACGATCGTCAGATCTTTTCCTTCGCGCAGCACAACACCTTTTCCGAGTTCAAACTTGTAATCTTCTCTGTCATTGATCACCGGAACCGCCAGACGTCCAAAACGCATATAAACAGGTCCTACATGCTCGTAAGCCGCTTTTACTGCTGCTCTTGCTTCTACATCATCAGAAGGGTTGATCACAACCATTCCCGGAATTGTTCGCATCAGAGCGATATCTTCGTTACACTGGTGTGTCGCACCGTCTTCTCCTACAGAGATTCCTGCATGTGTCGCACCGATCTTCACGTTCAGTTTCGGGTATCCGATGGAGTTTCTGATCTGCTCAAATGCACGGCCTGCCGCAAACATTGCGAAAGAGCTTGCAAATGGTACCTTTCCGGCTGCTGCAAGACCTGCTGCCACACCCATCATATTACTCTCTGCGATACCACAGTCGATAAATCTCTCCGGATGTGCTTTTTTAAACACACCGGTCTTTGTAGCTGCCGCAAGGTCTGCATCCAGTACAACTACATTCTCATGTGCAGTTCCGAGTTCGGCTAAAGCATTTCCGTAACTGTCTCTTGTTGCTATTTTCTTTACATCTGACATAATGCTTCACCTACTTTCTCCAAATCTGCCATTGCTACTGCGTATTCTTCATCATTCGGCGCTTTTCCGTGCCATCCTGCCTGATTTTCCATGAATGAAACATCTTTTCCTTTGATCGTCTTGGCAATGATCGCTGTCGGGCACCCTTTCACTGTCTTTGCCTCTTTGAATGCTGCATCGATCTGATCAAAATCATTTCCGTCGATGTTGATCACATGGAAATTGAATGCTTCAAATTTCTTATCAATCGGATATGGGGAGTTGACTTCATCAATCGCACCGTCAATCTGCAGATTGTTGTTATCTACGATCACAACCAGATTATCCAGTTTTTTGTGCGCTGCCAGCATCGCTGCTTCCCATACCTGTCCTTCCTGAATCTCTCCGTCTCCAAGAAGTGTATAAACTCTGTAATCTGCGTTGTCCAGTTTTCCTGCAATCGCCATACCAACTGCCGCAGAAATTCCCTGTCCCAGAGATCCGGAAGACATATCCACACCTGGAATGTGCTTCATATCCGGATGTCCCTGCAGATAAGATCCTGTATGACGCAGTGTCTTTAAATCTTCAACCGGGAAATATCCTCTCTGCGCCAGTACAGAATACAGTCCCGGAGCTGTGTGTCCTTTAGACAGGACAAATCTGTCACGGTCTGCTTTTTTCGGCTCTTTTGGATCAATATTCATCTCTTCAAAATAGAGATACGTAAAAATGTCAGCTGCTGATAAAGATCCGCCCGGATGTCCCGCTTTTGCGCTGTGTACCGCTGTGACAATCCCTTTGCGGACTTCATTTGCAGTTTTCATCAATTCTAATTTGTTCATGATTGCCTCCTGCTTTTATTCTCCGAAAACAGCTTTATAATCAGCCTGGAATTTCTCAATTCCGGCGTCTGTCAACGGATGATGTGTCATCTGTTCGATTACCTTGTAAGGCACTGTTGCAATATCAGCCCCTGCAAGTGCACAGTCTGTAATGTGGATCGGATTTCTTACGCTTGCGGCAATGATCTCTGTATCAATTCCTGCAACTTCAAAGATCTGAGCGATCTCTGCAACCAGATCTGTTCCTCTTACCGAGATATCATCCAGTCTTCCCAAAAACGGTGATACATACGTTGCACCCGCTCTTGCTGCCAGAAGTGCCTGATTTGCAGAAAAGATCAAAGTCACATTTGTCTTGATTCCCTCAGATGAAAGGACTTTACAAGCTTTCAGGCCTTCCACTGTCATTGGAATCTTCACTACCATGTTCGGATGAATCTTTGCAATCTCACGTCCTTCTTTGATCATGCCTTCTGCGTCTACTGTTGTCGCTTTGACTTCTCCGCTGATTGGTCCGTCTACAATCGATGCAATCTCTGCGATTACTTCTTCAAATACACGTCCTTCTTTGGCAATCAGGGATGGATTTGTTGTAACTCCACAGATCACACCCATGTCATTTGCTTTTTTAATATCCTCTACATTTGCTGTGTCAATAAAAAATTTCATTGCCTGTCCCTCCTTAAAATCTTCGTCGATTTGTTATAATTCGATTATATAGCCTCCCTGGAAACAGGTCAATAGGCCCAAAAATTATTAGTAATTTTGCCGTACTAATAATATCACATTATTAATAAAAAACTACTGCTAACTTTGGTTTTGCCTTTTACTGTTGATTTTTATTACTAATAATTTACTTTTTTGTACTAATTTTTCTTTTTTTCAGATTTGGATATCCGGTTGTTCCCCGCATCACGATCTGTGGCTCATACTCCACATGATAGATACTCACCGGCTCGATCCCGGCATACGGCTCACTGCGGGCTTTGATCTTTTTCATGATGATATCGCAGGCGTCTCTGCCTTTATAGATCACGAAATGTTCGACTGTTGTCAGCGCAATATGATGCATTCTCGCAAACAATGTGTTGTCGCATCCCATCACGGACATCTCTCCCGGAACTTTGTATTTCTCCTCGTACAGAGCATCCAGAATACCAAAGGCGATCATGTCATTGAGCCCCACGATCGCAGTCAGATCCGTATGCTCTTTCAGCAATTCCTTTGTCAGGTCATATCCGATCCGATATTCCGAATCAATTCCCGGCACATCTTTATCAATCTGCTCATCCGCGGCTTTGATCACCACATGATCTCCAAGTCCTGCTTTCTGAAACTCCTTCAAAAATCCTTCTACCCGCTTGGAACGCTGCTTCTGCCTTACAGTCAGCGGCGGCGCAATATATGCCACATGGGTATGTCCGAGTTCCAGCAGATGCTTTGCCATAATTCTGCCAAGCTTTGAATTATCCAGCTCTACCGCATCCACATTCAGCCGTTCATTCTGATTGTTGATGACAGCAAAGGGAATCTTGTTGGACAACTGCTCCACTGTCTCCATAAAGCAGTTGCTCGGATTACAGGTGTAGATGACCCCCTGCGGATTCAGAGAGGAAAGCATCTTTAAATAACGCTCCTCCAACTCCAGATCTCTCTGGGTATTACACACAAACAGCCCGAACCCCTGCTCCGTTGCTCTTGCTTCGATTCCCTGCAAAAGCATGACATAATACGGATTGGTCAGATTCGGGCAGAAAACCACCAGAAGCTTTTCCCTGCGGCTTTCTTTCTGTGTTCTGCGCTTGGGAAGCACATACCCCAGCTCCCGGGCTGCATCCTCCACTTTTTTTACCACTTCTTTGGAAAAAGAAACATTGTACTTCTTATTTAAAATCATAGAAACCGTCGTCTGGGAAACGCCGGCATATTTCGCCACATCCGAAGATGTCACTTTCTTTTTGTTCATGATTTCTCTTCCCTGTCCTGTTAAAGCTCCGTTCTGCCTTCCAGTGCACGCAGAAGCGTCACTTCATCAATATATTCCAGATCTCCGCCTACAGGAACACCGCTGGCAATCCTGCTCACTTTGATCCCGGTCGGCTTGATCAGCTTGCTGATGTACATTGCGGTAGTCTCCCCCTCCAGGCTTGAGTTGGTCGCCACGATCACTTCATCTACATCCTGCTGCAGCCGTTCCATCAGTTCTTTTAAGCGGATATCCCCCGGTCCGATCCCCAGCATCGGAGAGATCGCTCCATGAAGCACATGATACACTCCGTTATATTTTCCGGTCTTTTCATATGCTGCCAGATCTCTTGGAGTCTCCACTACCATGATGGTCCGCTGATCCCGTTCCGGATTGCTGCAGATCGGGCAAAGTTCCCGGTCCGTCAGAGTACAGCACTGTGCACAGTATCTCACATTATTTCTGGCATCCACGATCGACTTTGCCAGATTCTCCACCTGATCTTTCGGCATATTGATAATATGAAATGCCAGTCTCTGGGCAGACTTCGCTCCGATTCCCGGAAGGCGTGAAAATTCTTCGATCAGTCTGCTGATCTGATTACTGTAATAATCCATTCTTTTCACCTCTGTCCGGATTAGAACATACCCGGTATTCCTCCGCCGAGTCCTCCTGTCAGTTTGGACATTGCAGAGCTGGATTCTTCATCCACTTTGCGAAGCGCTTCATTTGTTGCTGCCACAATCAGATCCTCCAGCATTTCAATATCATCCGGATCCACAACCTCTTCTGCCAGCTTCACCTTTAGAACTTCTCTTTTACCGGAAACTGTCACTTCCACAGCTTCTCCGCCTGCAGTCGCAGTAAATTCCTTTGCTTCCAGCTCTTTTGCCTGCTCTTCCATCTGACGCTGCATTTTCTGTGCCTGTTTCATCAGATTTGCCATGTTCCCCGGCATTCCTCCGCCAGGAAATCCACCTCTTTTTGCCATAAATCAGTCCTCCACTATAATCTCCATATTGATCTTCTTCTCAATATCTACAAATGTATCCTCAAACCGGCGTCCTTCTTCTACGTGGCGTACTTCTACTTCCACCTTCTTGCCGATCCTGTTTTCAATCAGACTTTCCAGTTCCTTCCGTCTATCTTCTCTGCCAACAAAATCTGCCCCCAGTGCATCTGGCATCACGATCATCAAACGGTTGTCACCCGCAAGGCTTAGACGCGCTTTTTTCAGGTAATTCCGAAGCATCCCCGATGCCTCATCTGCAATCGGTCTGAAATTCTTTACTACCTGCTGCACATCTTCCGGTACTGCGTTTGGAAGTTCCGGTCTCGGCGTTGGCTCCGCCGGTGCCTGACCATCTTCCTTTACATAAACAACTCGTTCCTGAACACCTGATATAGCGCCCTGTTCCAGCTTTTCTTCCAATACACGGATCCGATCCAGAATAGAATCTGAGCTCGTCTCCATGGCAGGCGTACAAAGCTTGATCAGAGCCACTTCCAGAAGCACTCTTTTTTGCGCTGCATATTTCAGCTGACCTGACAATTCCGAAAAAATCCGAATGTAACGGAGCAGCATATCCGCTTCCACCATCCCGGCCTCTTCCTGAAGCTGCTGCATATTTTCTGTAGATACATCCAGAACATCCTCTATATTATCAGATGTCTTCACAAGAAGCAAGTTTCGCAGATACCATGTAAAATCCGTGGCAAGCTGCGTCAGCTCCCGCCCCTGCATCACCAGATCATCGACGATATCAAGCACTTTTGGGACATCTCGTCTGATCACACTGCGCAGAAGTCTGCTGAATACATCTGTATCGACCGCTCCCAGCACTTCCAGCACATTGTCATACGTCAGCTTCTGCCCCAGATAAAAGGCAATACACTGATCCAGAAGACTCAATGCGTCACGCATCGAACCATCTGCCGCCTTTGCAACATAGCGCAGCGCTTTTTCTTCTACTTCCACCTGCTCTTCCTGCATCAGGTCACGCATCCGGTCTGTAATCGTCTCAATACTGATCCGCTTGAAATCATAATGCTGACACCGGGATAAAATCGTGATCGGAATCTTGTGAACCTCGGTTGTCGCCAGAATAAAGATCACATACTCCGGCGGTTTGTCCGATCCTGTTTGCTTCAATCTGATTTTTTAATGTAGTAATAATATGTTCCTGACCCTTGACATCTTCAAATTCAACGGGACGGAACTTTCGGTAAAGTGCCGTATACGACATGTATTACACCTCTGTTTTCCAAGTCTTTTATTGATCTCCAAAGCTGATGCCGATGGTTCTTGCCTCTTTGATGATTCCATCCTGCGGATCTACCATTTTCAGCTTTCCTGCCACATCCTGAAGCGGTACTTTTGTAATCTTCTGATTCTTCATAGCGATCATGTAGCCGTATTCCTGATTCAGGATCAGCTCCGCCGCAGCCGCTCCCACTCTTGTGGCAAATACACGGTCATACGCACATGGAGAACCTCCTCTTTGTGTATGACCCGGCACCGTAATCCTTACTTCCTTGTCTGTCTTCTGCTGGATCTTCTCTGCCAATTCATAGGCGATGGACGGATATTTTCGTTTTGCAAGCTTTTCTTTATATTCTTTTTTCTTCAGCCTGGCATCTTCTTTTGAAATTGCGCCTTCTGCAACCGCAATGATCGTAAACTTCTTATCTGCTGCCGCACGCTTCTGGATCACACCCGTCACCACATCGATATCATACGGAATCTCCGGAAGCAGAATCACATCTGCACCGCCGGCAATTCCCGCATGCAGCGTGACGTGTCCCACCTTATGTCCCATTACTTCAATGATAAACACACGGCTGTGAGACGTTGCCGTCGTATGGATCCGGTCGATCGTGTCTGTCGCAATATCCACTGCACTCTGGAAGCCAAATGTCATATCCGTGCCCCACAGATCATTGTCGATCGTTTTTGGCAGTGTCACAACATTTAAGCCTTCCTCTCTTAACAGATTCGCTGTCTTGTGTGTTCCGTTTCCTCCCAGGATTACCAGACAGTCAAGACTTAACTTATGATAAGTATGCTTCATTGCCGCCACTTTATCCAAACCGTCCTTGTCCGGTACACGCATCAGCTTAAACGGCTGTCTGGATGTACCGAGGATCGTGCCCCCTCTTGTCAGGATTCCGGAGAAATCCTTTGATGTGAGCATATGAAAGTTGCCATAGATCAGACCTTTGTATCCGTCTTCAAATCCATAGATCTCCACATCATCCCGTTTTGTGCAAACACCTTTTACAACACCGCGCATTGCAGCATTCAAAGCCTGACAGTCCCCGCCACTTGTAAGCATTCCGATTCGTAACATATCCGTATCCTCCTACTCTTTGATTTTATCAATTCCGCACCAGAAAACGGCGCTAAAAGACTTTATTTCCTGTTTTATCTTATCACAAACAGGTGAAAATGAACAGTTTTATATTCTCACTCAATTTTTCTCAAACTTTCCGATTGGTAATTTTCTTTCCATTGTGTTAAAATAGACACAGCGTAAAACAAAACAGATTTGAAGGAGATAACTAAACATGGAAAGAAATGATCCTTGCTGGTGCGGCAGCGGCAAAAAATATAAAAAATGCCATATGCCGATCGAAGAAAAAATAAAACTGCACAGAGACAGAGGGGAAATTGTACCTTCCAGAAAGCTTTTGAAGACTCCGGCGCAGATTGAAAAGATCAAAAAAAGTGCGGCTCTCAACACGGCTGTTCTGGATGAAGTTGCCGCACACATTCGCGCAGGCATGAGTACTGCTGAGATTGACAAGATCGTATATGATTTTACAACTGCACACGGTGGAATCCCGGCTCCTCTGAATTATCAGGGCTTCCCGAAAAGTGTATGCACCTCTATCAATAATGAAGTGTGCCACGGAATCCCGGATGAAAACATCATCCTGCAGGAGGGTGATATCATCAACGTCGATGTATCTACCATTCTGGACGGCTATTTCTCTGATGCATCCCGTATGTTCATGATCGGCGAAGTATCCGACCGCGCCAAACGTCTGGTGCGTGTTACAGAAGAATGTGTAGAGCTTGGTCTTGCAGCTGCAAAACCATGGGGACATCTGGGAGATATTGCAGATGCGATCAATACCCATGCACAGGCAAACGGCTACTCTGTTGTTGTTGATATCGGCGGTCACGGAATCGGACTGGAATTCCACGAAGATCCGTTTGTCAGCTATGTCACACCAAAGGGCAGCGAGATGCTGCTCGTACCCGGAATGATGTTTACCATTGAGCCGATGATCAACGAAGGCAGCCCGGACTTCTTCGTAGATGAGGACAATGACTGGACGATCTACACCATTGATGACGGACTGTCTGCACAGATCGAATATATGGTTCTCGTAAAAGAAGACGGAATTGAAATTCTTACAAAATAGTCAAAAAGCTGCGTACACAGGACCTCTCCTGCTGCACACAGCTTTTTTATTTACTTCATCAGCATATGCAGATATTTTTCATACTCGACTCCGTCATTGCGCGGAATCTCTTCTTTCACTGCATCTGTAATCGCTTTCTCGATAAAACTTCCCGCAAGTTCCATCATGGACTTCAGATTTTCTCCTCTTGCCAGTCCGCCTGCCAGCACGGAAGCAAACAGATCACCTGTTCCGGAGTAGCTTCCACCTACATACGGGAATGCTGCAAGATGTGTCTCTTTTCCCGTCACTGCCAGATTTCCCATCTTCCGGATCCCGTCTTCATTGTCACAAAACTGAATCCCTGTCACTACAACAGTTCTTGGTCCGTCTTTCCTCAGGTTTTCCGCCAGCTGCCTGATCACCGTAAGAAGATGTTTTTCGTCCGTCATATTTTCAATCATCCGATAATCTGTATCCGTCAAAATACAAAGCTCCGTCAGATTTGGGGTCACAATATCCGCCATCTTCGCAAGCTCCCGCATCTTTCTGCAAAACTCTATGGAGAAGATATCAAATTTGTATCCATGATCCCCCATAATCGGATCTACAAGCAGAAAGGCTTTCTTCTTATGAAATGTCTCCGCAATATGGATCATATGACTGATCTGCTCTTCATCCGCCGCAAATCCTGTATAGATACCGTCAAACCGCGCCTCCATCTTTTCCCAGGATCGCCGAAACTGCTCCATTTCTTCCGTAAGGCTCACGCAATGATAGTTTTCATATCCTGTCTGTGCACTCAATACAGCTGTCGGAAGCGGACATGCCTGCACGCCCATCGCTGAAAGCACTGAAATTGCTGCCGTGAGAGAACATCTCCCAAATCCTGAGAGATCGTTAATTACTGCTACTTTCTTTCCCATACTCATCCACCTGCATTTCTCTGACTGGCTTCATGATCAGAACAGAATGTTTTCCCATATTGACAACAGTCTCTCCATCCTCCACCAGATAAATGTCTCTTTCTGTCGTATAGCTCTTTTCCCAGGAGTACATCAGACGCTCCATCTTTCCTTTCATAGGCACTTCCGCCTGCCACACCGGGATTGTCACTTCCTTTAGTTCCTTACTGTTATTTAACACAACAATGATCTGTTCACCTTCCTGAAATCTTGCATAAGCAAGAACATTGGATGACCAGGAAAGCATCTTCAGAGAACCTGTACGCAGAGGCTTCTCACGCTTGTGGATCCGGATCATTTCTTTATGGAACTCTACAAGTTCTCTGTTTTCCTGTCCCCATGGATAGGTCCTGCGGCTGTCCGGATCGGTAAATCCACAGACACCTGCTTCATCTCCGTAATAAACCGTAGGTGCTCCTACCCAGGTCATCTGAACTGCCACTGCCTCCCGCATCACTGCAAGATTGATTCCTTCTTCTGCCGCTTTGCTTCCAAGCTGTGCCACTCTCCCTACAATGTGATTCGTTCTGGTCAGGAACCGGGAATGATCGTGGTTAGACAGTTCATTCATCGCCACCTGTAATGACGGGGTCAGCATACTTGCCATAAAATGATTCATCGTATTGACAAAGTTGTCTGCATTCCCCCACAAGTCTGTCCTGCGCTCATCACTGTGCTTTTCCATTCCTGTCAAGAACCAGGTCAGCGGCTCCATAAAGGCATCGTAATTCATCACGCTGTCCCATTCATCGCCCTGAAGCCATTCTCCCGGATCTCCATAGTGCTCCGCCAATATCAGCGCCTGCGGATTGGCACTTTTTACAGCTTTTCTGAAATTCTCCCAGAAGATGTGATTGTATTCATTGCTGTATCCCAGATCTGCGGCCACATCCAGACGCCATCCATCGGCATTATACGGCGGGGATACCCATTTTTTTCCGATGTTTAAAATATATTCCTCCAGCATGGGCGAATCTTCATAGTTCAGCTTCGGAAGTGTATCATGCCCCCACCATCCGTCATAGTTTTTATTATAAGGCCACGCTTCCTCTCTTTCATCAAAAAAATGAAAGAAATCTCTGTACGGGCTCTGCGCACTGACATAAGCACCTTTTTCGTATTCCGGCTGCGGTTCATAAATCCGTTCCCGGTCCATCCACTTATTGAAAGAGCCACAGTGATTGAACACTCCGTCAAGGATCACCCGCATGCCCCTTGTGTGCATCTCTTCCACCAGTTTTGCAAACAGGCGGTTGCTTGCCTCCAGATTCCGAATGTCCCCTGTCCGCTTCTGATATTTTGTCGCTCTGGTATTGTCCTTTTCTCCCTCTGGAAGAACCTCTCCTCCGTCTTCTATAATCACGCCGTAATGCGGATCGATGTAGTCATAATCCTGAATATCATACTTGTGATTCGACGGGGAAACAAACAGTGGATTGAAATATATGACTTCAACTCCAAGCTCTTCCAGATAGTCCAGTTTATCCAAAACTCCCTGCAGATCTCCTCCATGAAATCTGCGGATATCCATTGCCGCCGGAAATTCATTCCAGTCTTTCACTTTACAGACCGGCTCTCCGATATAAACGTATTCTCCATCCTCCACATCATTGGATGGGTCTCCATTACAGAAGCGGTCTACAAAAATTTGATACATCACTGCGCCTTTTGCCCATGCCGGTGTGGAAAATCCAGGCATGATCCGGAAATTGTAATATTCCACCGGATGTTCCGATACGCCACATCGATGATAGCAGAGCTCTTCACTCTCGCTTTTTATCCGAAAATAATAAACAAACATCGTATCTGTAAGCTGCACTTCTGTTTCATAATAATCAAACACTTCCCCGGAGGACATCTTCTGCATCTGCAGTGTTTCTCCTCCTGAAATCAGACAGACCTCCTGAGCGTCATCTCTTGCCGTTCTGAATCTCAGCCTGACTTTTTCATGGATACCCGGTTCCGCAGGTATGACATAATCCGATGTCCCATCACAGAACAGCGCATTTTTATTCATATAAACCTCCTTTGGGGCAAGCCCCTTAAAATGCCTGCCCGGCATTAAAAACAGCTTGCCCCATTCTACACCTACTTCTCAAAAAGTGCTTCAAACTCACTTCTTGTAATCTTTTCTTTTTCCAGCAATAACTGGGCACAGGCTTCCAGTACAGACTGATGCTCCTCCAGAATTGCTTTTGCTTTCAGATAGCACTCATCAATGATACGTTTGACTTCCTCATCGATTGTTCCCGCCACTTTTTCACCGTATCCTCTGGATGTGTGACCAAAATCACGTCCGATAAAGACTTCATCGCTGTCATTGTCATAGTTGATCAGACCAAGACGTTCTGACATACCGAATTTGGTGATCATGGATTTTGCGATCGCAGTTGCCTGACGGATATCCTGAGATGCACCGGTTGTAATATCATCAAAGATCTGTTCTTCCGCTACACGGCCGCCGAGAGACACTGTAATCTCCTGAAGCATATGTCCCTTTGTATTGAACATATCATCGCCTTCCGGAAGCGGCATCGTATAGCCGCCTGCTCCTCCTGTCGGAACAATGGACACACTGTAGACAGGTCCCACATCCGGCAGTACATGGAAGAGGATCGCATGTCCCGCCTCGTGGTATGCTGTGATCCGGCGTTCTTTTTCAGAAACCACACGGCTCTTTTTCTCCGGTCCGATCCCGACTTTGACAAACGCATGTCGGATATCAGACTGCTGAATATACACTCTGTTTTCCTTTGCAGCCAGAATCGCCGCCTCATTCAGAAGGTTTTCCAGATCTGCTCCTGTAAATCCACTGGTTGTCTGCGCAATCTGTTTCAGATCCACATCGTCTCCCAGCGGCTTGTTTCTCGCATGTACCTTCAGGATCTCTTCTCTTCCTTTGACATCCGGACGTCCAACTACCACATTTCTGTCAAAACGTCCCGGACGTAAGATCGCAGGATCCAAAATATCCTTCCGGTTCGTCGCCGCCATCACAATAATGCCTTCGTTGACACCAAAACCATCCATCTCTACCAGCATCTGGTTCAATGTCTGCTCTCTCTCGTCATGACCGCCGCCAAGTCCGCTTCCTCTTCGTCTGGCAACTGCATCGATCTCATCGATGAAAATGATACATGGGGCATTCTTCTTCGCATCCTGGAACAGATCCCTGACACGGGACGCTCCCACACCGACAAACATCTCTACGAAGTCAGATCCCGAAATCGTAAAAAACGGAACCCCGGCCTCTCCGGCAACTGCTTTTGCAAGAAGGGTCTTACCGGTTCCCGGAGGTCCCTCCAGAAGCACTCCTTTTGGAATTCTTGCTCCCACCTGAACATATTTCTTCGGAGATTTCAGGAAATCGACAATCTCTGCAAGCTCTTCTTTTTCTTCCTGTAGCCCCGCAACATCTGCAAATGTCACTTTCTTATCATTCTCAGAACTCATACGGGCACGGCTTTTTCCAAAATTCATTGCTTTTGCATTGGCACCGCCACTCTGTCTGTTCATCATCATCGTGATAAACATGAATCCGACAAGCATCAGCACAACCGGAAGAACCGTTGTACTCAGCACCGAATCCTGAGGGATCGCGCTTATACGGTATTCCACATCATTTTTATCCAGCAGCTTCTGGGTTTCATTGACATCCGATACGTTGACACGTCCCGTTTCCCTGCTGTCACGCAATGTCAGTGTGACCACTCCGGTAGGCACTGCCTTATTCTGGTTGATCACCACCTCTGTCACGTTGTCGTCCTTTATCTCCTGTTCAAACTGAGTAAACGTTATCTCCTGCCCGCGCATCTGTACACGGCTCGTCATCCATAGCACAAAAAAGATCACAGCAATAAACACAACCACGGTTGCGCCGCTTATGCCTTTATACTTCTTGTCATTCAATGATACTGCTCCTTCCTATTCCACACCTTCTACGACTCCGATGTATGGAAGATTTCTATATTTCTGTGCGTAGTCCAGTCCATATCCGACTACGAATTCGTCCGGTATCTCAAATCCGACATAATCTACTTTTACATCTCTTTCTCTTCTCTCCGGTTTGTCCAAAAGAGTACAAAGCTGAATGCTCTTCGGATTTCTTTTCTTCAGAACATCGATCAGATAATATAGTGTACGTCCGGAATCAATGATGTCTTCCACGATCAGAACATCTTTTCCCTCGATGGATTCATCCAGATCCTTTGCAATTCTGACAACACCGCTGGATGTTGTCGCATCCCCGTAGCTGCTTACACACATAAAGTCCAGAGAAACCGGCACACTGATTCTTTTTGCCAGTTCACACATGAAAAATACTCCGCCTTTGAGTACACAGATCATATGGATCTGCTTTCCTGCATAATTTTCGCTGATCTGTTTTCCCAATGTTTTGATTCTTTCATTTACTTCTTCTTCTGAAACTAACACTTTAATTGTCTCTGCCATGTTTTTTATCCTCCATTATTTTGATCTCTATTATCCTTTTTGTATGTTCAGATATCTGATATCTGCTGCTCATCCGATATCCGACAACCCACAGTATCTGATGCCCCTCGGCGATCAGCAAAATCCGCTCTCTGCTTTTTGCAGGAATCTTCTCATTGATAAAATAAGATTTAAGCTTCTGCGTACCGCCCTGCCGGTTGACACACAAAACATCCTCTGGCTGTCTCGTTCTTACGGTGAGACTATTTTTTATTATATCATAGTCAAACCATTTCGTGTAGGGGTTTTGCGGTATCTGTTCTATCGAAAAATTCTTATCTTTTTCCCGAATTGTACAGCATATTCGCAGCTTCCCGTCTTTTAATCGGGTAATTCCGGGAATTATAAGTTCTTCCCGGCACTCCGTCTGTTTTTCCTCTGTCTGTTTTGTCAAAAGTATTCCTTCATATTTTCTCTCTGCACAGATATTATAGGGAAGATTTCGCTTCCTTCCGCTCTGCTTTTCAAACAACTCCGCCACTGCCGCAACGTGTACAGAAGCAAGATCCCTTCCTGTTCCCGCCAGATTTTCCAGACAATTCTGAATGATCCCGTTTTGGATGACCGGATCACACTGCATCCATTCATCCCGAAGAAGCAAAAGCCCCTCTTCCTCCTGCCTTACCACACATCTGCAATGCACTTCGATTTCCCGCTCCAGATAATCCCTGATCTGATTTAACTGCTCCATCGTTTCATTCATGTGACGGACGGCCTGCCTGTTAACCTGCTCCTCCAGCATAGGAAGGATCTGATGCCGGATCCTGTTTCTGGTATATTCATCCCCGGCATTGGTCTCATCTTCACAGTAGGAAAGCTGATGTTCTTTCAGATAATACTCAATTTCCTTCCTGTTTATTCCAAGAAGCGGACGGATCATACACCCATTGACTGGCCGGATCCCGGAAAGCCCCCGGATTCCGGTTCCTCTTGCCAGATTCAAAAGCATTGTCTCTGCATTATCGTTCTGATGATGCGCAAGCGCGATCTTGGTCCCCCCATAACGGACCCGTACCTCCTCAAACGCCGTTCTTCGTACCAGACGCCCTGCCTCCTCCACAGACAGCTTTTTCTGCACAGCGATTTCTTTCACATTCTCATGATACACAATACAGGGAATATTCCACTCCCTGCAAAATGTTTCCGTAAACCGTTCGTCTCTTTTTGCACTTTCTCCACGAAGCCCGTGATTCACATGCACTGCGATTACATCAAATCCGATTTTTTCCTTCAGCCTCAAAAGTACAAAAAGCAGGCATATCGAATCCGCGCCGCCCGATATCCCTGCGATTACTTTATCTTCTTTTTGCAGCATATGATATTTTTCAATAAAATTTAAAATTTTCTTTTCCATACTGTAAACTATACCGAATCCGTCCCCAAAATGCAAGTATCCTGACAATTCCAAATCCCTACTGCCAGTACTGTCATATCATCCATCGGTTCTTCTCCGGTCCAGTTTAACACCTGCTCCAGAATGTGATGTGCAAGCTCTTTGGGATTTCCGCCTGTCGTTCCACCGATGATCGTTTCCATCAGAAGGTCCTGTTCCCCAACCGGCAGAGCATCCAGCACACCGTCCGTTATCATAACAACAAAATCTCCGTCTTCCAGCGTTCTCTGCACAGATTCAATTTCAATGGAATGCATGACCCCGATCGGCAGACTGGACGAACTGATACGCTCCACTTTGTTTCCTTTTTTGATAAATGTAGAAGAAGCCCCTGCTTTGATCAGACGGCATTCTCCTGTATACAGATCAAACATGCTCAGATCCACCGTGGAAAAATGGATTTCCTCACGCCCCATCACCAATGTCGTATTGATCATCTGGATCGCCGCTTTTGCCGGAAATCCGGCTTCCAACAGCTCTTCCAGCAATTCCATGACAAGCGTACTCTCCCGACATGCCTTTTCTCCAGATCCCATTCCATCGGAAAGCGCCACTGCCAGTTTTCCTCCGCCAAGCTCACGCATCATGAAATTATCCCCTGAGATCTTGTTGCAGTCCTTCCCGATCCTTGCCACACCGTAAAGTGTATAAAACACCGGCCCTTCCATGCACACAATCGTCTGATATTCTTTCCCCAGCATAAACGCCTGATCACTCTCTGCAATAAACTGTCTCCCCATCACTTCCGAGACAGCCTTTACAAGCGCTTTGATCGTAACACAGGTATTTTTCACTGCTCTTGCGGTAAGATGTACTTCATATTTTCCTTCTCTGTTCAGGAAAAAACTGCTGTACAGTACACGAATCCCTTTCTTTTTTAAATGAGATGCCAGCTTTTTTTCCAGACGCTCGTCGGAAAATAAACTTTTTTCCAGCTCTTTCGCCGTACTGCGGAGCATATCCGCAAACGTATCCATCTGGACCGCGCATCCTTCCCTGCCAAGTACGATCCGGTTATTCCACATCATATTCTGTCTTGCATCGTGAAATGCACCCAGCATCTCCTGTAAAAACGCTTCCCACCGCAGACACCTCTGCTGAAGCTTCCTTTTTGTTTCTGTATTCAGTTCACTCCCGTAATGATCGATGGCAGATAAAACTTCATATCCCATCTGATAGGTATGTACAAAATCCTCTTCCCAGCACCAGGAACATTTTTCACAGCTTTTGCAGGCTCTTTCTTTTGTCCGGTCAAACATATCCTCAATCTCCTCATTGGAAAATGCGGATTTCTTTTCCTCCAGATGAAGAAATGTCCGGGAAAGCTGTTTGATAGAATCTGCGTATTTTTCAATCTGTGTCACATAGGGGCTGGTGTGCAGTGCCTGTCCATTTTTCATGGCGATGTCCTCCTAGTTCTTATGTATGTAATATTAGAACATGCAAAAAGCCCCAGGAATTTCCCGGAGCTTCTCTTTCGTATCGTCACTATTTTGCCGGCTTGAAAATGATCTCATTCGGATCCACCAGCCCTAATTTTTCTTCTGCAATCTCTTTCACGTAATCGTCTGTCTTCACATACGCTTCGTATGCTTCCACTTCCTTTGCACGCTTTTTCTCTTCTTTAATCTGTGCTTCCAGTTCTGCTTCCTGCTTCTTGTACTGTGCGTTTCTGCTGCGCAGGGATACTGCATTCACTGCAAGTACGCCTACCAGCAATACAAGAATCATACTGATCAGCATCATACTTTTTTTATGATACCGCCATGCAGAATTCGTCTTCCGGCTTTTTGATCTGCCAGCGACTTTCTTTTTCTGAATCGCCATGACACTCACCCTATCAAATCTAACTTCTATTTCCATCCTGCCTGCAAATAAATTTGCCTGACACAAGTATTCTATCTGCTTTTTTCTCTTTTTTCAAGTTATTCAGCCGTTTTAATCAAGATTTCCTTGTTTTTTCATGTTTTTTTCAGTTTCCTGAAAATTCGTTTCAACAAATGCTGCACCCCCACAGCAGTCAGCAGCCCGGCTGCGATTCCCAGAACAAAGAACCAGCGAATACTTCCATAAGTCGTACAATACATCTGACGAAACACATACGCGCTCACCAACAGCCAAAAGCCGATATCCTCCACACCGACTGCCAGCGGATGATGCCGCACGAGTCTTCGTATCAGCAGCAGAATCTGATAACCGCAAAAAAGTACCATCCCCGTAAGCGCCGCATAGAAAAAAATCACAACTTCTGTTTCAATTCCGAGCATCATAATAACGCCTACTTAAATAATTTTGACAGAAAGCTCTCATTTTGCCCGCCCTGATTCACTCCAGAATAAGCAATACTGTCAATATTTCCGGAAAGGTCTACTTCTCCCTTCTCAACACTGAGCCGGTTCACATGGAGGTCTGTGCCCTTCACCATAAGCATCCCCTGCTCTGTCTCCAGAAGAATCTCATTCAGATCAAACGAGAGAACATCCAGAACTCCGGTAACCATACTTGTCTTTCTGTTATTCACGATCAGTTTATGTGCCTTCGCCGGCATTTGTCGTTCTTCCATACACTTTCCCCTTTCCTTCTGCTTTTCTATATATATGAGGGGTTGTATTATTTTATACCGGAAAAACGAATTTTTCTGTTTTATAAATAGCGGAACAGGTCTTTCGCCTCTTCTTTCTTGGTCGTATCCTGAATATCCAGCACTTCTACTTTCACCGTCTTTGTACCGAACTGAATCTCGATCACATCTCCCACTTTCACTTTTACGGATGCCTTTGCAGGCTTTCCGTTCACCAGAACTCTCCCTGCATCACATGCTTCGTTGGCTACGGTCCTGCGTTTGATCAGCCTGGAAACTTTTAAAAATTTGTCCAATCTCATCAATCTTTTCTCCTTCCTTCTCCTGTAACTGAAAAGAGAATACAACCGGCTTGTCCGACTGTATCCTCTTATGCATCTTTATCTGTTCGTCAATTATGCGTTTACAGCATCTTTCAGAGCTTTTCCAGCTTTGAATTTCGGAGCTTTGCAAGCTGCAATCTTCATTGTCTTTCCTGTCTGAGGATTTCTTCCTTCTCTTGCTGCTCTTTCGCTTACTTCAAAAGTACCGAATCCTACTAACTGTACTTTTTCTCCTTCTTTTAACTGCTCTGTTACTACATCAACAAACGCTTTTAATGCTTTCTCTGCATCTTTCTTTGAAATTTCTGCCTGCTCAGCGATTGCTGCGATCAATTCTGTTTTGTTCATGGATAATTCCTCCTCTTTATTATGCTAGAATGATTATTCTAAATTGGTAAAGGCCGCATGTCTCTACCCTTTACATGTCGATACCCTTATGTACTGTTATAACTGGTGAAACTGCTTTTGTCAAGCAGTTTCACAGATTTACCATGCAAAGCGGTACTGTTTACAATAACAGCAACATTTTTACATAATCTTATCAATCATTGCCAGCACTTCTTTGCCCATAGCTGCGGATTTTTCATCTGCATCAGAAAGGGAGGTTCCTTTGATACCGTAGTAGAATTTGACTTTCGGCTCTGTTCCCGATGGTCTCACACATAACCATGCATCATCGGAAAGATCATAGTACAATACGTTCGATGTTGGAAGACCTGTCGAAGATACTTCACCAGTCTGCATATCCTGAATCGTGTCTGCTTTGTAGTCTCTCGCTTTCAGCACTTTGTAGCCTGCGATCTCTGCCGGCGGATTCTTACGGAGTGTCTCAAGAATCTCCTGGATCTTTGCAAGTCCTTCGATTCCTTTGAGTGTGATAGACTGGATATCATCTTTGTAGTATCCGTATCTCTCATACATCTCGATCATGGCATCCCAGAGAGTCATGTCTTTTGTCTTGTAGTAAGCAGCTGCCTCGCAGAGTGCCATTGTCGCAACGATCGCATCTTTATCCCTTGCATGTGTTCCGATCAGACATCCATAGCTTTCTTCAAATCCGAATAAGTACTCGCCTTTTTTGCTTGTCTCAAATCCCAGAATCTGCTGTCCGATATATTTGAATCCGGTCAGAACTTCAATCAGCCCTGTGTTATAGTAATCTGCAATCGCATCCGCCATATTGGTTGTCACGATCGTCTTGATCAGATATCCATCCTCAGGGAGTCCTCTCAATGCGCTTCTCTGTCCGATCTCATAGTCTGCAAGGAGACAGCCGGACATATTTCCTGTCAGATCGTGATATTCACCGTTTTTATCTTTTACCCGGACACCCAGACGGTCTGCATCCGGATCTGTAGCAAGCACAATGTCTGCATCCACTTCTCTTGCCAGCTTAAGTCCCAGTTCAAATGCCTCTGCCGCCTCCGGATTCGGATAAGAAACAGTCGGGAATTCGCCGTCCGGCAGTTCCTGCTCTTTGACTACGTATACGTTCTCAAAACCGAGCTCTTTTAAAATTCTGCGGGCAGGAATATTTCCCGTTCCATGAAGCGGACTGTATACGATCTTCAGATCTTTTCCAACTGCATCAATGGCATCCTGATGGATCACCTGCTTTTTCAGCTCTGCTATGTAGGCATCATCCACCTCTGCTCCGATCACTTCGTAGAGTCCGGCTGCTTTGGCATCCTCTGCCGGCATCGTCTTCATAGTCGTATAATCTGTCACTGCCTTGACTTCATCCATGATTCCTTTGTCATGAGGCGGTGTGATCTGCGCTCCATCTTCCCAGTATACCTTATAACCATTGTACTCCGGTGGATTATGGCTGGCTGTAATGTTGATTCCGGCAATACATCCGAGTTTTCTGACTGCGTAAGAAAGCTCCGGTGTCGGACGAAGAGAATCGAATACATAGGCTTTGATTCCGTTCGCAGCCAGGCAGCATGCCGCTTCCTGTGCAAATTCCGGTGACATCCGGCGTGAGTCAAATGCGATGGCAACTCCTTTTTCTGCGTTTCCACTCTTTAAAATATAGTTTGCCAGTCCCTGTGTTGCCTTTCTCACTGTATAAATATTCATACGGTTCGTTCCGGCTCCGATAATTCCCCGAAGTCCTGCTGTACCAAACTCTAAATCTGTATAAAAACGCTCTTTGATCTCGTTCTCATCTGATGCGATACGCTCCAGTTCTGCTTTTGTATCTGTATCAAAATAAGCATTTGTCAACCACTCATTGTATATTTCTTTGTAACCCATCTTAGGCACCTCCTGCAATATAGTATGGTTCTATTATACAACAGCCGCCTATAAATGAAAAGTGAATATATTTTCTAAAAATCGCTCTTTTTCTGCCTGCTGTCCGATTGCAGTCTGCAGTTTTTCTACACTTTTCTCCGGAATCCGCGCCTTATTGGAGTTCGAATACAGATTTGCTGTCTTCCAGAACTTCTCCGGATAAGCCAGGCAAAGTGCGAGAAATTCCTTTTCCCTGTCCTCCAGAGGACGGACGCTCTCATACATCTCCAGAATCTTTCTTCCCAGACTTTCTTTCCACTGATATTTTTCCATTACCTTTCGCAGGAAATAATACAGATCCTGTACCTGTACATCCATTCTGAAATGCTCAAAATTGGTGACTGCAATCCTGCCGGAACTGATCCAGATGTTGTGATAATTATAATCTCCGTGTATCAGCTTTCCGGCTTTTAGATTGTCTTTGTACAATTCCGGATATCCGGAGCATTCCATCCGTTCTGTCACACTTTGTGCCATCTCATACATTCTCTCAAAATGTGCCAGAAAACGACGCTCAAATTCATTTTTTGTGACCCTGGAACGGATAAATGCCCGCACTTTTTTCAATTCCCGGTTGTGCCGCCTTAATTCTGACAGCATATCTCTTCCTGCAAAAGGTTTCAGTTCTATCTCTAAAACAGGTTCATGATCCGAAGCCTGAGGAATCATCTCCTGCATCTTTTCTTTTGTCCACGCACCGTCGCCAAGAATTTCTCCCCAATCCATTCTCTGATGCAAAAGTCCGAGAGCCTGTGCCGCTTCCAGCACATCCCGCTCCCTTCGTACCTCACACTCTCTTCCCGAAACCCATTTTTTCAGCATGTACTTTGTTCCATCCTGGGATACGCTAAAGAGTTTTCCCGCCTTCGTAAAGATGGGTGTGTCCACCTTCATTCCGTGTCTGGATTCCAGATAACAGAGCAAAACATACATCAGAGGTGCGCGCCCAACCGAAATTCCTGCCGGTCCAAGCAGCATCAGCCCCTCCTTTGTATCGCAAAAATAAGCACCCCTGGTCTTGCGGGTGCTTATCACGTCTATGTCATACTGTTCCAGAACTTCTAACTCATATTCTCTCATACTTGCCCCCTGCACTTTGCCCCGCCGAAAGCAGGGCGGATTCATGACTCTTTCTAATCTATGAATCCCGGTGAGCAAGTATGCTAAAAGCCAAATCTTTCTTTCACGTAATCACACAATTTTCCTTTTTGATTCCATGCCGGATCTTCGATCACCATATCCAGCAGCTCATTTAAGAGCGTTCCCAGTTCTTTTCCCGGCGCTATTCCGAGATTGATCAGATCTGTTCCTGTCACTGCCAGATCTTTTAATGTCACACATTCTTTGTTTCGCAGCGCATTTCGATACAGTTCTCTGATCTGAATGATATTTTCCAGCTTTCCTCTGCGTTCATAAGAACTCTGCGCTTTTGTATCTGCAAGCCGGACTGCCAGATAATATGGAAAGAGTTCCGCCCCGATCTCATGCATGGCGCGGCGCACGTTCGCTCCGGTCGGTTCCATCCGGTAATCATGATACGCAACAAGCTTTGTTACTTTTCGAATCGTATCATTATCAAATTTCAAACGTTTCATCACTGTTTTCGCAATTTGCTCGCTGGCGATCGCATGCCCTTTGAAATGGTCTCTTCCATTTTCATCTGTGGTCTTCATTACTGGTTTTCCCATATCATGGAACAGCATGGTCAGTCTAAGGACTTTATCATTCTTTACATTCTGCAGCGCATGAACTGTGTGTGCAGCTACATCATATTTATGATGCGGCGTATTCTGCTTCACACCGACCATGTCATCCCATTCCGGAAGCACTACTTTTGTGATTCCCAGCTCACAGGCATCCTGAATCCGCTCCGGATGATCGGATACCAGCAGTTTTACCAGCTCTGCCTGAATCCGCTCTGCACTGATCTTTTCCAGATTCGGCGCCAGACTTTTGATCGCTTCTGCGGTCTCCGGCTCGATTGGAAATGCCAGCTGCGCAGAAAAACGTACTGCGCGCAGAATCCGAAGTGCATCCTCTGAAAAACGCTCCTTCGGATCACCCACACAACGGATCAGGTGATAATTCAAGTCCCTCATTCCGCCAAACGCATCCACCAGGCGCTCATCATCATTGTATGCCATGGCGTTGATCGTGAAATCCCGTCTCTTTAAATCTTCCTCCAGCCGGCTTGTAAATGTCACCTCTTTCGGATGACGGCCATCCTCATACAGTCCGTCCACCCGGTAAGTGGTTACCTCAAATCCGTCTTTTCCAATCAGAACTGTTACCGTCCCATGCTCGATCCCAGTGTCTACGGTACGTCGGAAGATCCGCTTCACCTGCTCCGGCTTTGCAGAAGTCGTGATATCCCAGTCCTCCGGTTTTCTGTTCAGAATGGAATCCCGGACACAGCCGCCCACCGCATATGCATCATAACCATGTCTCTGTAAGTTTTTAATAATCAAAACTACTTTTCTTGGCAATTCTATTTTCATTGAAACTCTTCCCCTTTATTCTATGGTCTACTCTGTCTTTCCATTTCTATCTCATTTAAAATTTCAAGTTCACGTTTTTGGCAACTAAATATTATAACCTGTCTTGACTGTTCGCTCAACCATTTTAGCGTATATTTTAATCTTTTTTCGTCATAACATCCAAACGCATCATCCAGGATCACCGGAACTTCCTCGCCATACAGAATCTCAAGAGCTGCCATTCGAAGTGCAAAATAAACCTTGCTTTTCCTTCTGTTCCTCCCCGATGCGCTGCAGCGTCCAGTACAGCTTCTGCTTTTTCTCCCTGTAACCAGATTCCATCGTTTCTCGTTCTTTGATCCTGACACTTTTTTGTGTCTGCGCGTCTTTTATTCCCCAAATAAGAAACAAAATACTTACCGCGACTGGAATCAATGTATATACACTGTGCAAAATCACGCCGACTGCCAACAGACACATGGCTGCGATTATCTGCCAGCTGATTTTTTTCTTCTCCTCTTCTGTCACATGCTCAGGTTCTCTTAAATCTGCAAGCTGTCGCTTCTTTTCCTGCATCTCTGACTCCAAACGCATCTTTTCCTGCTGAATATACTGATATTTTCGTTGAAGTGCCTGCCGTTTCTCTGCTTTTTCCGATTCCAGCTGCTTCCATTTCCGGGTGATTTCCTTTTTGCGCTGCTTTAAGTGCTCCTCTGCCCCTGCCAGATCTACTCCGCTGTTTCCTGTTTCGTAATAATTTGCTGCATAATTCTGAAGCTCTGCCGCCAGACTTTGCCCTGGTCTTGCTCCAAGCTGTCCGATCGCTGCCGTATTTTCAAACTGTTCCGCTGTCAATCCATTTAACAGCATATCCAGATCACCATGCTCCACAGAAAGTTCCTCACCGTCATCCTCGCAGATCAGCACAGCTCCTTTTGTGTACCGGTCAAAACGCCGTTTCAGACAAAAGGTCTTCTCACCACAGGAAAACCGCATCGTTCCGGCGTATTCATTCGGATTCTCCCACGGTTCAAACCGGCTGAACGTATCATTGTGCGCCGCTTTTCCGCGCCCTCTCTCCATCCCGAAGAGCATCGCTTTTAAAAATCCGTAAATCGTGGACTTTCCGAATTCATTTTCTCCATAGAACACTTGGATCCCGTCCCGAAACACAAATCTCTGATTTGAAAATTTTCCAAAGTTTTTGATCTCAATCTCTTTTATCTTCATGCCTTCTCCTACTGCCGGTTTGCCATCAATGCCTGAATTCCTTCACAAAGCGCCTCATACTCTACGCTTCCTGTCTCACATCCCCCAAACGCTTCAATGTATTTTCCGATCAGATTCTCCTGATTTGCCTTCCACAGTTCTTCAAAATCATAATCCGGAATCGTCTCATCCACAATTTCCAGAATATTCCCATATCTATCCTTGGAACCCGTATCAAATTCAATATCCGGATCCCTCTTTCCCGTCAGAATGAATTTGTAGAGATTCTCTCTTCCATGCTCCTGAATCTGTCCCCGGATCAGTTCCCGCACTTCTGCATTTCCCATCCGGCTCTCTGTCTCGAGCACCAAATGCAGATATTCCCGTTTTGCCAGTGGTACAAATTCAAATCTAGTGCCTCTTTCTGAAATCTCTCCCCTGATAAATCCATGCTTTCCTGTATCATTCTTATCGGTCGGTTCCAATGCACCCGCATATGCTGCAAGTCCCGGGATCACCTGCTGCGGCTTGTGGATATGCCCCATGGCAATATAGTCGAATCCGCTTTTTTCCAACAGACTTTTCTGTATCGGAAGATGTTTTTCATCTCCGCCGTGAACCAGAAGAATCTCATACTTTGCGTCTCCTTCCGCACGGATCCCGCCATCAAAAGGTGTCAGTATCTCCCGTGACTCATAGCTGAATCCCGTCACTGCCACATCAAGATCCTCAAAGATCACACACTCCGGCTCTTTTTCAAACAGCGGATATACATTGCTGCTCCACTGAAAGCTCCGGTAGTAAGAATCCTGCTTTAAAAAATCATGGTTCCCGGCAATCAGAACAACCTTTGTCCGGGAAAGTCGGGAAAAATAATAGTCCACTTCTTTTAATTCTTTCTTCAGCGGCTGTCTGTGGAACAGATCCCCCGCAATAAGAAGCAGATCCGTCTGTTCTCGCTCACAGATGTCGATCACTTCCGCAAAGGTATCCCACAATTCCTGAGGTCGCACCTTTGAATAAGCGTCTCCCGCATCCGGAGACGCACCCAGATGAACATCCGCAATGTGAATCCATTTTACCATGGTATCTCCCTCCTGTCTCTTTTATCAGCAAAGAGGGTGCTCAAAAGCACACTGCCTTTGGTCACCCTCTTTCAATTCTCTTATAGACTTCTCCCTGGAAATCTTATAAATCACAGTTATTTACAGTTCTCGGGAACGGAATCACGTCACGGATATTGGACATACCTGTCAGATACATCACACATCTTTCAAATCCAAGACCAAATCCTGCATGTCTCGTAGAACCATATTTTCTCAGATCCAAATAGAACTTGTAATCCTCCTCGTTCAGATCCATCTCTGCCATTCTTGTGCGAAGTTTTTCGAAGTCGTCCTCTCTCTGGCTTCCTCCGATGATCTCTCCGATTCCCGGTACCAGACAGTCTACTGCTGCCACTGTCTTGCCGTCATCATTCTGTTTCATATAGAATGCTTTGATCTCCTTCGGATAGTCTGTCACGAATACCGGACGTTTGTAGATCTCTTCTGTGAGATAACGTTCATGCTCTGTCTGCAGATCTGTCCCCCAGGAAACTTTATATTCAAACTTGTCGTTGTTCTTCATCAGAATATCAACCGCTTCTGTGTAAGTCACTCTTGCAAAGTCTGAATTTACCACATTGTTCAAACGGTCAAGCAGTCCCTTGTCCACAAATGAGTTGAAGAAGTTCATCTCTTCCGGAGCATTCTCCAGAACATAGGAGATTACATATTTTAACATGGACTCTGCCAGATCCATATTGTCTTCCAGATCTGCAAATGCAATCTCAGGCTCGATCATCCAGAACTCTGCCGCATGTCTTGTCGTGTTGGAGTTCTCGGCACGGAATGTCGGTCCAAATGTATAAATGCTCCTGAATGCCTGTGCAAATGTCTCTCCGTTGAGCTGTCCGCTCACTGTCAGATTCGTCTCTTTCCCAAAGAAATCTTTGCTGTAATCAATGCTTCCGTCTGCACTCTTTGGTACATCTTTCAGATCCAGTGTCGTCACCTGGAACATCTCACCTGCACCTTCACAGTCACTTCCTGTGATCAGTGGTGTGTGTACATACACAAATCCTCTCTCCTGAAAGAACTGGTGGATCGCATATGCGATCATGGAACGTACTCGAAATACGGCCTGGAATGTGTTCGTTCTCGGACGTAAATGAGAGATCGTTCTCAAATATTCAAAGCTGTGACGCTTCTTCTGCAGCGGATAATCCGGTGCGGACGCTCCCTCTACTGTCACTTCGTCTGCCTGAATCTCAAACGGCTGTTTTGCCTGTGGTGTCGCTACCAGTGTACCGGTCACAATGATCGCTGCTCCGACATTCTGTCTGGAGATCTCATCAAAATTCTCCATTTTGTCATGATATACCACCTGCAGAGGCTCAAAATAAGAACCGTCATTTACCACGATAAATCCAAATGTCTTGGAATCGCGAATACTGCGGATCCATCCCCCTACAGTCACTTTTTTATCCAGATACTGTTCTCTATTTTTAAATAATTCTCGAACTGTCACTAATTCCATACCGCTCACTCCTTCTTTTCAAATCTGTCTCTGCCGCAAAACGGACATTCAATAAAGGCTATTATATCATATATCCTATGCTTTTGTCCACCGGTGTATCGTGTCTGTTCCCGGACTGCACAATTCCAGAACCGTATGATCTTCACTTGCATACAACTGTTCTTTCTCTTCCCCGTCCATCTTGATCCCCATTGTAATATTGTCATCTTCGTCAAATCCACACTCAAACGTAAGTGCTTTTCCGTCCAGTGTCCCGGTTCCATCCTCCTTCAGATCATAAACCGATTCTGTTCCGACCACATCCCACTTCTTTGCCAGAACCTTTGTCACTGCCTCACTCGGCAGAATATAGCCGTCACCAAGCTTTTCTTTCAGTTCATCAGATGCCTGATTCACTTCTTCTGTTTTCGATGCTGCCGGCTTCTCCTCTTGTTTGCTGCCCTGACATCCGGTCATCGTGATCGCTGCTGCCAGGATCAGCACTGCTGCTAATTTTTTCATATGATTCCTCTCCTGTTGATTGTTCGTTTCTCATACGCATAAGGATACCATAATCGGAGAGTTTTTTCCATTTTGTTTCAAAAACTCTGCTAAAAAAGATAAGATTTAAACTTGAAAGAGACATAGAAAGAAACAGAAGCACAAAATGACTTTTCTCATCTCATGCTTCCGCCTTCTATTACTCTATATTCTTACTCCTGATCCTGACCTTCCCCAACAGCAACAGTTGGATTATGCAGCAATTTATGCTCCTTGCCTTTTAAAATTCCATTATATACCGTTGCCACGATCGGGTTCTCATTGGACAGCTTAATCTGTGCCATGCTGTCGATCTTGTAAATGCCTTCCAGACGGGCTTTCTTCGTCCTCGGTCCAATCGGAACCGGCTGTCCGCCCCCTGCAATGCATCCTCTCTTGCATGCCATCACTTCTACAAAGTCATAATGCACTTCTCCGTCTTTCATCCGATCCAGCAGTTCTTTGGCGCAATGCAGTCCATTTACGACTGCAATCTTTACTTCTCGCCCGTTCAGATCTACCGATGCCTCCTTGATTCCGTCCACACCGCGGATTCCGGTAAAACTGATTGCATCCAGCACTTCCGAACTGCTGTTGTTTTTCAGCCGGCGCAGAACAGCTTCTGTCACGCCACCGGTCACACCAAAGATTGCTCCTGCACCGGATGAAAGTCCAAACGGCATATCCAGCGCTTCCGGTTCAATCCGGGAAAGATCAATACCAGCTTCCTGAATCATCCGTGTTACTTCTGTTGTTGTAAGTACATAATCTACATCCTGCTTTCCTTCGGTAAAATGCTCCGGACGTTTGATCTCTGCTTTCTTTGCAGTACACGGCATGATCGAAATCACAACTGTTTTGCGGTTCTTCGTTCCTTCCTGCGCTGCCTTTTTCTCTTCTGTTCTGGCTTCTTCTTTCAGAAGCGCCCCAAACATCGCCTGTGGGGAACGGCAGGTGGAGAGATTCTTGCGAAACTGGGGATAACGGTTCTCACAGAATTTTACCCATGCCGGACAGCAGGAAGTAAACAGCGGAAGATTCTCCCCGGATTCCAGACGCTCTACCAGTTCTTTTGACTCTTCCATCACGGTAAGATCTGCTCCAAAATTGGTATCATAGATTTCGTCAAATCCAATCATTCTCAGAGCTGCCACCAACCGCCCCAGCGTATTCTCACCTTTCGGAATTCCAAATTTGTCACCAATTGCCACGCGGACTGCAGGCGCAATCTGTGCGATCACACAGGTATCTTTATCTGCCAGGGCTGTCCAGACAGGAGCAATATCCTGCTTAATACTGATAGCTCCGGTCGGACATACAACCCGGCACTGTCCGCATCCCACACAGTCTGTCTGAGACATCGCCCGGTCAAATGCCGGCATTACCTGCATCTTAGAACCACGGAAGGCAAAATCAAGAATCCCAAGTCCCTGGATCTCCTCACAGGTTCTTACACAATCTCCACACAGAATGCATTTGTTGGGATCTCTCACAATACATTCTGAAGACTCATCCAACGGCAGGATTGGTTTGTGATTCTCAAATCTTACCTCGTCAATCCCCAGCTGGCGGGACAGTGTCTGCAAAGTACAGACTCCGTTCTCGGTACAGGTCGTACAGTCTCTGCAGTGAGAAGAAAGCAGCAATTCGAGGATCATCTTTCTGTGATGCTGCAGCCGTGGTGTATGCGTATAGATCACCATTCCATCTCTTGGTACTTCGGAGCAGGATGCAAAAATCTTCCCTCTGTCATCTTCCACCACGCACATACGACAGGCGCCGTATGTTGACAGTTCCGAATGATAGCAGAACGTAGGAAGATCAATTCCTGATTTTCGGATTACAGAAAGGACATTTTTCTCATCTGTAAATGCTACCCGTCTGTTATTAATTGTCATATATCCCATATCTTCTGCCTCCTACTCTTGCCAGTTCCTCCAGAAGATCCAGATCTTCCAGTTTTCCGTTGCCTGCCACGATCCGCTCCAGAATCTCCAGCATCCGCTTGGTACCTTCCCTGCACGGCACACATTTTCCACAGCTCTCATTCTGCGTAAAATTCATAAAGAACCGGGCAACCTCCACCATACAAGTGTGGTCATCCATGACAACCAGACCGCCGGAACCGATCATTGCTCCCATCTTCTTAAGAGAATCAAAATCCAGATTGACATCCAGATGCCTTGTAACCAGACATCCGCCGGACGGTCCGCCGATCTGTACTGCCTTAAATTTACCGTCCTCTTTGATTCCGCCGCCGATATCGTAAATCACCTCTCTTAAGGAAGTCCCCATCGGCACCTCGATCAGACCGGTATGCTTCACACTTCCGGTCAGCGCAAATGCCTTCGTTCCCGGACTGTTCTCAGGTCCAATACTCTTAAACCATCCGGCTCCCTCATTGATGATCATCGGGACATTGGCAAATGTCTCTACATTATTAAGCACTGTCGGTTTCGCAAACAATCCCTTCTCTACAGTACGAGGCGGTTTCACACGCGGCATTCCTCTGCTGCCTTCAATGGATGCTGTCAATGCACTTCCCTCTCCGCAAACAAATGCTCCCGCTCCGCGATTGATATGGAGATGGAATGAAAAATCCGTACCCAGAATGTGATCACCTAAAAGTCCACACTCTTCTGCCTGGCTGATCGCCAGCTTCAACCGACTGATCGCCAGCGGATACTCTGCCCGCACATAAATATAGCCGTCTCTTGCACCTACCGCATAAGCCCCGATCATCATACCCTCGATCATCTTGTGCGGATCGCCTTCCATAATACTGCGGTCCATAAAAGCTCCCGGATCCCCCTCGTCTCCGTTACAGACAATGTAACGTATCTTCTCCGGCTGGCGTGCTACCTGTGACCACTTATATCCGGTCGGGAATCCGCCGCCTCCCCGGCCTCGTAAGTTGGATTCTGAAATCTCTTCGATCACCTGTGCAGGAGTCATCTCAAAAAGCACCTTCTCCAGGGCACGGTATCCGCCTGCAGCTATGTATTCCTGAATATGCTCCGAATCGATATGTCCGCAGTTTTTGAGAACATTTCTTGTCTGCTTTTTATAAAACGGGATCTCTTCCTGTTTCTTATATTCGATTCCATCCTGTTTAAATAAGAGATGCCGGATCACATCTCCCCGTTCAATTGTCCGGTAAAAAATCTCTTCACAATCACTCAACTGAACTTTGGTATACAAAATCCCCATCGGTTCGATCCGCATCAGCGGTCCCATTTCACAAAACCCATGACATCCGCTCTTTTTCACTTCCACAGGTCCCGTCTTTTGTTCTGCCTCTGTGTGAGCGATCTCCGGTCCAAAGAACACATCCACATCCGGATTCTCTGCGGTGAGCTCACACATTTTCTCATAAATCTCCCCGGAACCGCCTGCCAGACAGCCGGTTCCCGCACAGATTAAAATCCGGCATCGGCTTTTTTCAATCTTTTCTGAAGTTTCTTTTCGGACCTGCTGCAGAATCTCTCTGTTTTCAATTCTCTTCATATGCCTTACGCTCCTCTCAACTCGTGAATCAGTTCTGCTGCCGCATCCGGCGTCATCTTCGGATAAACCGTATCATTCACCGTCAAAACAGGCGCAAGTCCACAGGCTCCTAAGCAGGAAACCGTCTCAACAGTAAACAGCATATCATCTGTTGTATTCTTCTCTCCGGAAATCCCCAGCTCACTGTAGAGCCTTTCCAGAATCGGAATTGATTTTCTCACATGACATGCTGTACCATTACAGACCTTAATGACATATTTTCCTTTTGGTTCAAATGAGAAATTCTCATAAAATGTTGCCACACTGTACGCTTTGGCCTCACTGATGCCGATTTTTTCCGCAACATAGCTTAAAAGCTCTGGCGGCAGGTAGCGATATTCGCTCTGGATATCCTGAATGATCGGAATCAGAGATTCCTGATAAGCTCCATGTGATGCAACGATCTCATCTGCTTTGTCATAGTAGCTTTGATCTAACATATAATCCTCCTTTTGGTACATTTTTGTATATTTTATTACATTTTCAGTGCCTCTTGCGTAATATTATATGTTAGAACATACAATCATTCAATATTTTTTATCCAGTTTTCTATGAACATTTTGTAAACCATTACTGTTCACAGTAACTGTGAACTTTCTCCAAACTCAGGATTTTAAAAAAGAACAAAAGCAGAAGAACAGCTTTGCATTTCACAGCCAAGTCTGAGCCACGCGATCGCACAGCTGGAAAAAGAGCTGGGGATCCCGCTGTTTGAAAAAAACGGAAGAAATACAACCCTGACACGATTCGGAGAAGAATTTCTCTCCTGTGCGGAACACACGCTGTCTACTCTGGATGAAGGAATCACAACACTCCACAGAAATGCACGTGAACGTCAACATTCTTCAGATCCGCTCTCCAAATTATGAGCGGGCATTCTTTATGGTGCATAATGACTGCGTATTTATACCGCCTGTAGTACAGAAATTCCGTCAGTTTGTGTTGGATGACGGGATGATGCTGACAGAGGAACCTGTCTGATTATACAAAAACATGATCTGCTCTCAGACAATCCTCTATCTGAAAACAGATCATGTTTACGTTCTATTATAAATAAAATACTTCAATTACATCCGGGAATGTTTGTTCCGAATACTCTCTATATGAGATTTTTTTATTTTACAACTACCTTCCTGAAGTTCTTCTTACCTTTTTTCAGAACGATACCGTCTCCTGACAGCGCATCTTTTGTAAAGACCTCATGAATGTCTGCAACTTTCTCTCCGTCTGCTGCAACTCCACCCTGCTGTACCGCACGTCTTGCTTCCGATTTGGACGGAACCAGTCCGCTCTTTAAGAGCAGCGTCAGAATGTCAATCTCTCCATTTTCGAAGTCTTCTTCTGTCAACTCTGCTGTCGGCATCTGTGCTGCATTTCCCTGGCTGAACAGCGCTCTTGCGCTTTCCTGCGCTTTCTGTGCTTCTTCCTCTCCATGCACAAGTTTTGTCAGTTCGAATGCAAGGATTTCTTTGGCTGTATTGAGCTGTGCCCCTTCCCAGGAATCCATCTTGTCAATCTCTTCCAACGGAAGGAATGTCAGCATACGGATGCATTTCAGAACATCTGCATCTGCCACATTTCTCCAGTACTGATAGAAATCAAATGGAGAAGTCTTATTTGGATCCAGCCACACTGCACCGGACTGTGTTCTGTTCCTGCCAGCATGTTGCTCCACTGGTCATCCCCGCCAAACTGCAGGTTACATCCGTATTTCTGGTACAGTGCATAGAAATCGTACGCCTGCATGATCATGTAGTTAAACTCCAGGAAACTTAATCCTTTCTCCATTCTCTGCTTGTAACACTCTGCAGTCAACATACGATTCACACTGAAGTGCGCTCCTACTTCACGAAGCAGCTCTACATAATTAAGATCTAACAGCCAGTCTGCATTGTTGACCATCAATGCTTTTCCCTCTGAGAAATCAATAAATTTACTCATCTGTTCTTTGAAACAGTCACAGTTGTGCTGAATCTGCTCCGGTGTCATCATAGAACGCATATCTGTTCTTCCAGACGGGTCTCCGATATATCCTGTTCCTCCTCCGATCAGAGCGATCGGTTTGTTGCCTGCCATTTGCAGACGTTTCATCAAACAAAGTGCCATAAAGTGTCCTACATGAAGACTGTCCGCTGTCGGATCAAATCCAATATAAAATGTTGCCTTTCCTTCATTAACCAGTTTGGAAATTCTCTCCTCGTCTGTCACCTGTGCGATCAGACCTCTTGCTTTCAATTCGTCATAAATCTGCATCTTTTGCATCCTCACTTTCCTAAAATATAAAAAGAGCCTTCATCCGAAAGGACGAGGGCTCATAAGCTCGTGGTACCACCTTTTTTCACAGACGACTCGCGCCATCTGCCTCTGTGAGTCAATCTCGCACCTTTTCGATACTCAATCACTCAGTGCAGTAACGTGCACCAATCCGTCACAGCCTACTTTCCTGTAAGAGTTCGGTGTGAAGCTCTGAGATGTATTCATACAAGATGTCTTCCTGCGCCTCTCATCAGCCGGCTGCTTTCTGTCTTCGTCCATTCCTGTACTACTTGTTCTCTTCTTTGCCTGTTTCATATACTATCGAAATCTTATCCCATTCCCCCTTGTTTGTCAAGGCTGATTTGAGATTTTCTAAAGTTCCTGCAATACCTGCACTGCTTTACGGATGTTCTCTGCCGAAGTCTGCCAGATCTCAAATTCACTGAATCCCGGAATCCCCATCGGTACACCTTCTCTCCGAAACTCCATCCGGCTGTCAATCACGACTTTCCCGGACATATGGTATGCCTTCGCATTTGTGTAAGGAGCCAGTTTTGCGATACTCTCCGGATTGATACCTGCCCCCGCCAGAATCTCGATCCTGCCTGCACTTTTCTTCACCAGATCCTTGATCAGATCACGTCCCTCCCAGGCAGAGCTTTTCTGTCCGCTTGTAAGGATCGTATCAATCCCCAGTGAAATACACTGCTCCATTGCCTCATAAGGATCCCGGCAAACATCAAAGGCACGGTGCAGCGTAATTCCCATGTCCCCCGCTTCTTCCACAAGAGCCTTCATCTGCTCCATATTCAACGTTCCGTCCGGATTCAAAATTCCGATCACAATGCCGTCCGCCCCCAGTTTACGGAACATTCTGACTTCATCCAGAATCATACGAAACTCGTAGTTATCATAACAGAAATCCCCAAATCTTGGACGAAGAAGTACACGCACATTTAAACCTGTCTGCTCCTTCACCTGACGGAATAGGGATTCTCCCGGGGAAGTCCCTCCGATCACCAGATTGGAACAGAGCTCGATTCTGTTCGCTCCGCCTTTTTTCGCTTCGATCGCGGACTGCACACTGTCCGCACATGTCTCTAAAATGTAATTCATTTTGGTCTGCCTCTCTACAATTTTTCATTTTTATTTTCACTTATTTCTCTTATCAAGAAAGGTAAGCAACGCAATATAATAACTTCGTATGCTGTCCTGTGCGCCCCCTGTCACAGGTCTTTCCTGTTTGAGAGTCTATCATACTTTCCATTTGATTTCAACAAACTTCTTATCCCCTCCACTCCACTCAAAAAGGCCGCTTACAGCGGCCTCATGAGTAAAGGGATTTAAATTTTGATTTTATTTACACAATTTTTTGAACTCGTCAGCTACGAACTGAACTTTTGTTCCGATGATAACCTGTACGGATGTTTTTCCAGGACGGATTACTCCTGCAACACCTGCAGATTTGATCTTCTTCTCATCTACTTTTGTGTAATCTTTGATTTCAAGACGAAGTCTTGTGATGCAGTTGTCGATGGATGCTACGTTTTCTTTTCCGCCGACACCCTCCAGAATAATTTTAGCAACTTCTGTGAAGTTATTGTTTGCAAGTTTTACTGTTGTCTCATCTACATCATCATCCTCGCGTCCCGGAGTCTTTAAGTTGAACTTCACGATTGCGAAGCGGAACACCACGTAGAATACGATGAATGCTGCGATTCCAAGAGGAATGATCATCCATGTTTTCTGAGCAGCCGGAAGGGATGCTGAGAATAACAAGTCTGTCGCACCTGCTGAGAAGCTGAATCCTGCGCGGAATCCAACCAATGTTGTAATTGTTACGAAAATACCATACAGTAAAGCGTAGATTACATACAGAACTGGAGCAAGGAACATGAATCCGAACTCGAATGGCTCTGTAACACCACATACGAATGCTGCGATCGCTGCAGAAGCAACAAGACCGATAGCAACTTTCTTCTTAGCAGGTTTTGCTGTATGTACCATAGCAAGCGCAGCACCAGGAATACCGAACATCATACATGGGAAGAATCCTGACATGTACATACCAAGGCTCCATGTAACATCTGCTGATGTCTCGCCTGCCCAGAAGTGTGTCAGATCTCCAAGGCCGATCGTATCGAACCAGAATACGTTGTTCAGTGCATGGTGCAGACCGAATGGGATGAGCAGTCTGTTGAAGAATGCATAAATACCAGCTCCAACAGCATCCAGGCTTACGATTGCTTCTCCAAGTGCAACCAGTGCTCCGAAGATAACCGGCCATACAAACAGCAATACAACAGATGCAATGATAGATACAACACCTGATACGATTGCCACACAACGTTTACCGCTGAAGAATGACAGCCAGTCAGGAAGCTGTGTATTTTTAAATCTGTTGTAGCACATAGATCCAATCAGACCTGCGATGATACCAATAAATGGATTCGCGATTTTATCGAATGCTAATGTAGAAGTTTCTGACAGAGTTCTGATAACAGAAACGTTTGCTGTAGAAAGCAGGTTTGTGATCATCAGCCAGGAAGCCAGCGCAGAAAGAGCAGCTGTACCATCATTATCATCTGCCATACCAACACCAATACCGATCGCGAACAGGATTGCCATATTATCGATCAAAGCTCCCCCTGCTTTTACCAGATAAAAACCAATCTGCTGAATGATACCGTTAATTTCTCCACCCTGCATTGTAGCCGGACACATCCAGTATCCAAGTCCCATCAGGATACCACAGATAGGCAGACATGCTACCGGGAGCATTAAGGATTTACCTAATTTTTGTAAAAATTTCATTTCTTTTCCTCCTTCTCAAAATCCTTTTCCTTATTGGAATCCCTTTATTTATTTTAATCCGGCAAGTACCACCGGTTTAAAACCATATCTATAAAACTATTTTTCTTCTACGGTCAGAACATCATCTCCGGCGTTGACCTCTTTGTCTGCCTGAGCTGTCACAGCCGCATAATCTGCTGTGTTGCAGATCAGCACCGGTGTGATGATATCATATCCTGCAGCTTTCACCTTCTCAAGATCTACTGTCAAAAGCAGATCTCCCTTTTTCACGGTATCTCCGGCTTTTACATGACCTTCGAATCCCTCTCCTTTTAACTGTACCGTATCCAGTCCCACATGAATCAGAACCTCTGCCCCAAAATCTGTGGTCAGACTGATCGCATGAAGGGTATCAAATACCATTCCGATCGTACCGTCTGCCGGCGCATAAATTTTGCCTTCTGATGGAATCACCGCAACTCCGTCTCCCAGAATCCCCTCACTGAATGTCGGATCGCTGACTTCTTTGAGAGAAACTGCCTTCCCTTTTGCCGGTGCTCCTAATACATGTGCTTTATCTTTTTTCTTCTTAAAAAGTCCAAACATCTTTCTTCCTCCTTTTATTCTTCCGCAGTCGTCACTCTCCGGATGTGGATCGCCAGATACATGATCTCCTCTCCTGACAGGCTGCATTTTGTCTCTTCTTCAATATATGCAGCAACCATCTTGCTGCAGTCATATTCTTTCTGATATTTTTTCTGCATCAGCTCCGCCAGTTCAGACTCCTCATCCGGAAGAAGCTCTTTTCGGTAGACCCGCTGAAGCAAAAACTTGATATGTGTTACAAATCTCTCATAATGGAGAGATGTTTCATCCAATTCAATCTGAAGCTTCTCTTCTACAATTTCCAGTATCTTTTTTACCAGATTCGGAAACTTCACTGCATCCCGAATATCTGTTCCATATTCTGCGTTCAGGAAATGAAGTGCGATAAATCCCGCCTCATCCTCCGGAAGCCGGATCCTCAGCTTTTCTTCAATCGTCTTGACCGCATACATTCCCAATTCATATTCCCTCGAGTAAAACCTCTTAATCTCCCATAACAATGCATTTTGCGGCTTAATCCCCTGCTGATATCTTGTGATCGCGAAATTAATATGATCTGTCAGTGTCACATATATACTCTGATTGAGCTTTAACTTCAGATTTTCTTTCGCATAGGTGATGATATCACTGGATACCTTTACATGCTCAAGCGGCATGTCTGCAAGAAGATCTTTAAACTGTTCTGCAAGTGTCTGACTTTTGATCCGGAACACTTTCTCAATCTTGTTCTCCTGAATCTGCCTGCCGGGCTTCATACCAAACCCAAGCCCGCGTCCCATGACAACAACTTCTCTTCCTTTGCTGTCTACAGCCGACACGATATTATTATTTATAATTTTTTCAATTAACATTCTATACCGAATCCTCTTTTATACGAATCTTTTTCCTGTTCTGTCAGTTGTGTCTGGAGTTCCCCGTAAAATAATAAAAACCAGCCTTTACAAGAGAATAAACCTATGGTATTACTCTCTCGTAAAACTGGTTTTGCCTGCCTGACAGTAACAATCCAATTTGATTCAATTCGTTATATAAACTATACCAGAGGTGACACCTCAAGTCAACCTTCCGGCAGCCCCGAATTTAGATTTTGGTAATATTGTTTATATTTTTTTTATATTTTCGTATAAATGTACCAACGCTTTTTTATCTTGGGATTTTAGACAGCGCTGCCTCATCTGCCACCAGTGTCACATCGCTGTGCATCTGCAGGATTGAAGCCGGAACCCGTGGTGTAACCGGTCCAAAAAATGCATCTCTTACAATATCTGCCTTATCTTCTCCGCTGACAATGATCAGAATCTTCTTTGCCTGCATGATCGTTCCGATTCCCATCGTATATGCCTGTCTCGGAACCTCATCTGCGGATGCGAAGAAACGCTTGTTTGCTTCGATCGTGCTCTCTGTCAGATCTACACAGTGTGTCGTCTTATCAAATGCATCTGCAGGTTCATTAAATCCGATATGACCATTGTGTCCCAGTCCGAGAAGCTGAAGATCCACACCGCCAAGAGAACGGATCAGTTCTTCATAGCGCGCACACTCCTTTTCTCCATCCGGCTGTGTACCATCCGGCACATTTGTATTCTCTTCCTTGATGTTTACATGATTAAACAGATGCTCATGCATGAAGTAGTAATAGCTCTGGTCATTTTTACGGTCCAGTCCTTTGTATTCATCCAGATTGACAGAAGTCACCTGAGAAAAGTCCAGATCCCCTTTTTCATACCATTCTACCAGCTTCTCATATGTACCGATCGGTGTGGAACCTGTTGCCAGTCCCAGTACACAATCCGGTTTCATGATCACCTGTGCAGACAAAATATTCGCTGCTTTTTTGCTCATATCATTGTAGTCTTTTGTTTCAATAATCCTCATGTTCCATTTCCTCCTCTATCCATACCAGCCCGCGAACTCCAAAATGCGGCCGATCATCATTCATCCGAAACGGATAAATCATATTTATTATATACTTGTTTCCTGCTTTTGTACAATCTAAAAATTGCTTTCCTTTTTAGATATTATTCTTCATACTCGATTCCTACAAGAAACAGCCCCTGCGGCGGAGCTGTCACCCCTGCGGCTTTGCGGTTCTTCGCTTCCAGAATCTCCTGTACCTGCTCCGGGGTATAAAATCCCCGCCCCACGCGCACCAGTGTCCCCACAATGATACGCACCATATTATACAAGAATCCATTTCCCTGTATCCGGATGGTAATCTCATCTCCCACCGGCAAAATATCCAGACTGTAAATCGTACGCACGGTATCCTCCACATCCGTACGCACATTACAAAAACTCACAAAATCGTGAGTCCCTACCAGATACTGTGCAGCCTTTTTCATCTTCTCAATATCCAGATCAAATGACACAAAATACCGGGTCAGCCTTCTTGTGGGATCCGGTATTTTCGCATTCAGAATATGATATTCATACGTTTTTTTTGAATTGCAGTATCGCGGATGCCAGTCTGCTGACACTTCTTCTGATCTGATCACAACAATATCATCCGGAAGCCTCTGGTTCAGGGCATATGAAATCCGCTCCGGCGGAATGGAGGTTTCAG
>PPYF01370228.1_pt1 | contig 66109 bp, 62 predicted proteins | sample 1559871 | NCBI WGS metagenome assembly PPYF01 (sample SAMN08240021, study PRJNA423297) | Human gut metagenome, whole genome shotgun sequencing project. | reverse complement strand
TGCTGGAAAAATTAACTCAGGATGTGCTCGATATCGCACGCGAACATCACTGGGTCACTTATGCTGAAGTGGAAATCGATAAAGTTCACGCGCTGCGCTATGCCGATTCGGTATCCATTACCTTAAGCTGGCAACGCTAGGCGCTCCTTCGCGGGGAGGTCGCATGAAGATTCTGATTACCGGTGGTACCGGGCTGATTGGCCGCCACCTGATTCCGCGTTTATTCACGCTGGGCCACGCGGTTTGCGTGGTCACGCGCTCACCGGAAAAAGCGCGCCAGGTACTTGATGCCCGCGTTGAGCTCTGGCCCGGGCTACAGAATATTTCATCGCTCGACGGTATCGATGCCGTGATTAACCTGGCCGGTGAGCCCATTGCCGATAAACGCTGGACTGATGCGCAAAAGCAGAAGCTCTGCGACAGTCGCTGGGCGATAACCCAACGTATTAGCGAACTGATCCAAGCCAGCAGCACTCCGCCATCGGTACTCATTTCCGGCTCGGCCACCGGTTACTATGGCGATCTCGGCGAAGTGGTCGTCACGGAAGAAGAGCCACCGCATCATGAATTCACCCATAAACTTTGCGCACGCTGGGAGCAAATTGCCTCTACCGCGCAAAGCGACCGCACCCGAGTCTGTTTACTGCGCACCGGAGTAGTGCTCGCTGCGCGCGGGGGGATCCTCGCAAAAATGCTGCCACCGTTTAAGCTCGGTCTCGGCGGCCCTATCGGCAATGGCCGACAGTACCTGGCATGGATACATATCGACGATATGGTTAACGGTATTCTCTGGCTGCTTGATAACGATCTACGCGGGCCGTTTAATCTGGTTTCGCCCTACCCGGTTCATAACGAACAATTCGCTCATGCGCTGGGGCATGCGTTAAATCGCCCCGCTGTTTTGCGCGTTCCCGCTCCGGTGATACGTCTCCTGATGGGCGAGTCCTCCGTGCTGGTACTCGGTGGCCAGCGCGCGCTCCCCAAACGCCTGGAAGCGTTGGGCTTTACCTTCCGCTGGTACGATCTGGATGAAGCGCTGGGGAATATTCTCGGCAAACGCCACTAATCGCACGGTGATAGCGACAAGCGCTATCACCGTCTTCCTGGGCCTGCAGAAGTTGAATGTCACGCCAGCCGTTTGACGTTAACCCCTTGTTATCACGATCTTTCGGGTGCTAAGGTAGCCCTTTAACTTTTTTGCATACTGGCACGCAAATGGCAATTCTCACCACCGCACGTTTACAGCTTTCGCCCTTCGATGAACACGACTGGTCCTTTTTCTTGTCGCTTCGACAAAATCCTGAAGTGATGCGCTTTATGGGAGAAGTGCTGGATGAAGCAGCGATACGCGAGATATTTGAACAGCGCTGTAACGAGCCGGGAATATTCGTTATTCGCGATCAAAACGGCACCGCGCTCGGTGATATTGGGTTACGGATCAGCCACAAAAACCCCCATGAAGCCGACATTGGCTATGCGCTATTACCGCAGGCTCAAGGTCAGGGATATGCCAGCGAAGCGCTTGATGCCCTTTGTGACTATGGCTTTCATCAGCTTTCGCTGTGGGCCATTAACGCGTGGGTGTTGGGCGATAACCACGGGTCCGCGCGGCTATTGGAAAAGCGGGGTTTCATTCGTACCCAGGTCTTGGAAAAAGCGTATCAGCTTAACGGCGAATACTTTGATGACTGGGTTTATCGGCTGGAAAACGCCCCCACCGCTAAGTGAGGGCGTTGGGCATTTATTTCAGCGCCCCACTCAGGAACTGCTGTAAACGCGCGCTTTTCGGATTACCAAACACTTCATCCGGCGCGCCTTCTTCCTCAATAATGCCCTGATGGAGAAATATAACGTGCGTGGAAACGTGACGAGCAAAGCCCATTTCGTGGGTCACCACCACCATGGTTTTGCCCTCTTCCGCCAGCTTCTGCATGATACGTAGCACTTCGCCCACCAGCTCCGGGTCAAGCGCGGAGGTCGGCTCATCAAATAGCAGTACTTCCGGTTCCATAGCCAGCGCACGAGCAATGGATACGCGCTGTTGCTGACCGCCGGAGAGATGCACCGGATATTTGTTCTGCTGGCGCTCATCGATACCCACTTTCGCCAGGTATTTCATCGCCCGTTCCCGCGCTTCCGCTTTGCTTAAGCCCAGCACCTGGATTGGCGCTTCCATCACGTTTTCCAGCACCGTCATATGGCTCCAGAGGTTGAAGTGCTGGAAGACCATCGTCAGGCGGGTACGGAGCAGCCGCAGCTGGTTTTTATCCGCAACCTTCAGCTGTCCGTCCGTATCGCGTACCAGGCCGATATTTTGCCCGTTAACGATAATTGAGCCCTCACTCGGTTTCTCGAGGAAGTTGATACAGCGCAGGAAGGTACTTTTACCCGAACCGGACGAGCCGATAATGCTAATTACATCACCCGCTTCGGCCTTAAGCGATACGCCCTTCAGCACTTCCTGCTCACCGTAGCGTTTATGCAGGTCGATTACGTTAAGTTTGTTTTCAGACATCATATTCTCAGTGCGTAGAAGACGGTTTCATATGCTGTAACCAGCGTTTTTCCGCTTTACGGAACAGGCTAATCAGCACGTAAGAAATTATTAAATACAGCACAGCCGCTATCCCAAAGGCGGTAAAGGGCTGATAGGTGGCGGAGTTAATATCGCGCGCAATTTTCAGCAAATCAGGCACGGTGGCGGTAAATGCCAGCGCCGTCGAGTGCAGCATCAGGATAACTTCGTTACTGTAGGCCGGCAGCGCTATGCGCAGCGCAGACGGCAAAATGATGCAGCGATAAAGTTTGAATGAAGAGAAGCCATAGGCTCTCGCGGCTTCAATTTCCCCCGCCGGTACCGAACGAATCGCGCCGGCAAAAATCTCAGTGGTGTAGGCGCAGGTATTCAGCGTTAAGGCCAGCACCGTACAGTTCAAGCCGCTGCGGAAAAAGGCATTGAGCATTTCCGTGCCTTTGACAATTTCCAGCGTGTACATTCCGGAATAGAACACCAGCAGTTGGACGTACAGCGGTGTACCACGGAAAATGTAGGTAAACAGCCACACCGGGAATTTGATGTATTTATTGCTGGAGACGCGGGCAATAGCGAGGAATAGGGCCATAAAGCCCCCCATCACTACCGACAGCACCAGCAGCCAAAGGGTGATTGCTACGCCGGTAAAACGATAGCCATCGCTCCACAGCAGCGCTTTCCAGTACTCCTGAATAATCTCAATCACAGGTCAGCCCTCTTCACACCCACAGAATAGCGGCGTTCGAGCAGCAGCAACACGCCATTGGAGACCGTCGTAAAGAGCAGGTAAATCAACCCGCAGACGATCGCAAAGTAGAACGGTTCCCAGGTGCTTTTCCCCGCCAGCTGCGTTGCTTTGACCACATCTTCCAGACCGAGCAGCGAGACCAGCGCGGTAGCCTTTAAAATCACCTGCCAGTTGTTGCCTATCCCCGGCAGCGCATAGCGCATCATCGCCGGAAATAAAATACGGCGGAAAGTCTGCGAACGGGTAAAACCAAAAGCCGTTGCGGCTTCAATATGCCCTTTTGGCACCGCCATAAAAGCACCGCGGAAGGTTTCGGTAAAGTAAGCCCCGTAGATAAAACCCAGGGTGATGATCCCGGCGATCATTGGATCGATATCAAACTGCGATAACCCGATCGCATCGGTCACCAGGTTGAGTGCCATCTGCAGGCCATAAAAAATCAGCAGCATCAGGACTAAGTCGGGTACCCCGCGAATCAGCGTGGTATACCCCTCAAAAATTAACGCCAGTACGCGATTTCGGGAGAGCTTGGCTCCCGCGCCGACCAGACCAATAAGCACGGCCAAAACCACTGAGCTGAGAGCCAGCTCAAGGGTAACAACGGCGCCCTGAAAAATTACCTGTGAAAACCCGTACAGCATGCTGCCAGTCCTGTCTTGACGCCCATCGCCCGAACAATCGAAGCGATGGGTTACTCGTGATGATTACTCGCCGTAAACGTTAAAATCGAAGTACTTTTTCGCCAGCTTGTCGTAGGTGCCATCGGCACGCATTTCTGCGAATGCCTTATTCAGCGCGCTCAGCAATTCAGTATCGTCTTTACGCAGACCCATACCGGTACCCACACCGAACAGCTTCTCGTCTTTGATGGACGGGCCGCCGAACTGGTAGTCTTTACCAATAGGCTGTTTCAGGAAACCTTCGCTCGCCGCCACTTCATCCTGGAACGCCGCGTCAATACGACCGGCGGTCAGGTCAGAATAGATATTGTCTTGCCCCTGATAGGAAACAATTTCAATACCTTTCGGCGCCCAATGTTCGTTACCGTAGGTTTCCTGGGTCGTCCCCTGCAGCACACCTACGCGCTTGCCTTTCAGCGTGGCGAGATCCGGCGTGACCGGGGAACCTTTTTTCACCACCAGACGAGAGTCAGCGGCATACAGTTTGTCGGTAAAGGCAATTTCCTGCTGACGTTTTTCCGTGATCGACAGCGACGACATAATGGCATCGATTTTCTTCGCTTTCAGCGAGGGGATCAGGGCGTCCAGCGGGTTCTCCACGAAGGTACATTGTGCCTGGATGCGCTTACACAGCTCTTTTGCCAGATCAATGTCAAAACCCACCAATTCACCCTGGGCATTTTTTGACTCGAACGGTGCATACGTTGGGTCAGTACCAATACGCACTTTTTGCGGGGTTGCTGCAAAAACGCTTGAAGCAGAAGCAAGCGCTAAGACCAGAGAAAAAGATAACGCCAGTTTTTTCATATTATCCTCAACAGACAGTAATTCTTGTGGGTTTTTTAGAAATAATCTGAGCAGTTATCGTGCCATCTTTAGGCCTATCAAGGCAAAGCATTCTGCCCTGAGTGATGGCTTTTTTCTCATTAAAAATGCTTAATTATGCAAGCATGCGCGATTTTCGAGCAAAAAATGCACCACCGCGGTGCATCGCAAAATGAATGCACCACGATGATACATCGACCGTAATCAGTCGCCGTAGACGTTGAAGTTAAAATACTTCTTCGCCATCTTGTCGTAGGTCCCGTCAGCACGCAGCTCAGCCAGCGCTTTATCAAACGCCGCCTTCAGCTCAACATCGTCTTTACGCAGGCCAACGCCGGTGCCATCGCCAAAGAATTTTTTGTCTTTGACTGAAGGCCCTGCGAAATCAAAATCTTTACCCGCCGGCTGTTTAAGGAAACCTTCGCTCGCCGCCACTTCATCCTGGAATGCCGCATCAAGACGACCGGCCGCCATGTCGGAGTAGATCAGATCCTGGTTCTGATATGCCACCACATCGATCCCTTTGCTACGCCAATTTTCGTTGGCGTAGGCCTCCTGAGTGGAGCCCTGCAGTACGCCGATATGCTTGCCTTTCAGCGCATCAAGAGCAGGTGTGATGGGAGAACCTTTCGCCGCAATCAGACGTGAATCCGCCGCATACAGCTTGTTGGAGAAAGCAATTTCCTGCTGGCGTTTTTCGGTAATCGACAGCGAAGAGATGATCGCGTCGATTTTTTTGGCTTTCAGCGATGGGATCAACGCGTCAAAATCGCTGCCCACCCAGGTACATTTGATGCTGGCGCGTTTGCACATTTCATTACCTAAATCGATATCAAAACCGACAAAGTCGCCTTTTGCATCTTTCGAGGAGAAAGGCGCATAGGTGGCATCAGTACCGATACGAATGCTCTGTGGCAATGCGGCAAATACGCTGGAGGCGCTGCTGAGACCCAGCAGCAAAGAGAGAGCCAGAACCGTCTTCTTCATACTTTCCCCTATTAAATCGTGATGTCGTTAACTGCTCATAATTATGTTGTGTGTGTCTGCAAAACCTTATTTGCATCTTCTGTGCCATCTTTAACGTCGAAACAATCACAACGTTAAATATGTTAATAAAAAGATAACAAAAGGTGATCATAAAGGAAGATATCAGCCACAGCGCATAAATCGAGCACAAATAGACAATCAGGATGATTAAATATCGAGGATTTGATCGGCATTACAGATTTGCCCTGAAACAGGGCAAAAGATACATCACGCACCCACTTTGGGCGGAGTTAGGCACCGGTCCAGCGGGTGAAAAGATCCTGCGGTAGCTCGATATCAAAGAGGTCAAGGACACGATTAACCGTCTGGTTTATCACATCATCCAGCGTTTGTGGTCGGTGATAAAACGCAGGCACCGGCGGCATGATAATCGCGCCAATTTCAGCCGCCTGGGTCATCAGCCGCAGATGGCCTAAATGCAGCGGCGTTTCGCGCACGCACAGTACGAGGGGACGACGCTCTTTCAGCACCACATCGGCGGCACGCGTCAGCAGGCCGTCGGTATAGCTATTCACGATACCGGACAGCGTTTTGATTGAGCACGGCAGGATCACCATCCCGGCGGTCTTATACGACCCCGATGAAATGCTGGCACCGATATCACGGGCATCATGAACCACATCAGCCAGCGCCTGAACTTCACGCAGCGAAAAGTCGGTTTCCAGCGCCAGCGTCTGCCGGGCGGCCTGGCTCATCACCAGGTGCGTTTCCACATCCGGCAGGCTGCGCAGCACCTGCAATAAGCGTACGCCGTAAATGGCGCCGCTCGCGCCAGAAATTCCAATGATGAGTCGTTTCACACAAACCGCCCTGTTTCCATAATGGAGCAAACTTTGCCGGAATACGGCGTCAGACGCAACCGCAAGGGATGATTATCGACGGCATGTAGCGTGACGGGTATGGGGCCAGCGTAATAAACACCGTTGTTTAAGTGTGATCATAGCCAGGTTATAAAGAAGAAACAGAACAGCGTAAAATTTCAGCGTATCAAGGCGCGGAGCTAAGATTATCGGAACGGGGATATGGACAGGGGCGGATGAAAAAAACCGGATGCGCAGCAATTCGCACCCGGCCTTTACCCATTTAACCTTCGTTATGCATCTCTAAATTTTCCACTTCATTTTGCAACTGCATCGCTTTGGCGTCGTCGTTGCGCAGTGAATCTAGGAAATCAAGATAGGTCTGGTCGACGTCTTTGGTGACGTATACGCCATTAAACACCGAGCATTCGAACTGCTGAATATCCGGGTTCTCCGCGCGCACGGCATCAATCAGATCGTCAAGATCCTGGAAGATAAGGCCGTCTGCCCCGATGATCTGCCGAATCTCATCCACTTCGCGCCCATGAGCAATCAGCTCGGTGGCGGTTGGCATGTCGATGCCGTAGACATTCGGGAAGCGAATTTCCGGCGCAGCGGAGGCCAGATAGACCTTTTTCGCTCCGGCTTCACGGGCCATCTCGATAATCTGCTCTGAGGTGGTGCCGCGTACGATGGAATCATCTACCAGCAGCACGTTTTTACCGCGGAATTCGGCGCGGTTGGCGTTCAGCTTACGGCGCACCGATTTGCGACGCAGTTGCTGGCCCGGCATGATGAAGGTACGGCCAACGTAGCGGTTTTTCACAAACCCCTGACGGTACGGTTTATCCAGAATGCGGGCAATTTCCAGCGCGATATCGCAGGAGGTTTCCGGAATCGGAATCACCACGTCGATATCCAGATCTTCCCACTCACGCGCAATTTTTTCACCCAGCTTGGTGCCCATATTGACGCGAGCGCTGTAGACGGAAATTTTGTCGATGAAGGAGTCCGGACGCGCAAAGTAGACGTATTCGAACAGGCACGGATTGCTCACCGGATTATCGGCACACTGACGAGTAAACAACTGCCCTTTCTCAGTGATATAGACCGCTTCGCCCGGTGCGACATCACGCAGGAACTCAAAGCCCAGCGTATCCAGCGCAACGCTTTCGGAAGCCACCATGTATTCGGTACGGCCATCGCCAACATCGCGTTTACCCAGCACCAGCGGGCGAATACCGTTAGGGTCGCGGAACGCAACCATGCCGTGGCCGATAATCATTGCGACACAAGCATAGGCCCCACGAATCTGACGATTCGTCGCGGCAATGGCGGCAAAGATGTTGTCGGCTTCCAGCGGATAATGACGGAAGTTATCCAGCTCGCTGGCGAAAATATTGAGCAGGATTTCAGAATCAGAAGTGGTGTTAATGTGGCGGCGTTTCTCTTCAAACAGCTTTTGACGTAACTCATGCGCGTTGGTCAGGTTGCCGTTGTGCGCAAGCGTAATACCGTACGGGGAGTTAACGTAGAAAGGCTGAGCTTCAGAAGCGCTGGAGCTGCCCGCCGTTGGGTAGCGCACATGGCCAATACCCATATTGCCCTGCATACGCTGCATGTGGCGGGCTTCAAAGACATCACTGACCATGCCGTTTGCCTTACGCAACCGGAAGCAGTTGTTGGCATCAATGGTGATGATGCCAGCGGCATCCTGTCCACGGTGCTGCAGCACCGTTAGCGCATCATAAATCGACTGGTTAACCGGCATGACACCGGCGATACCGACAATACCGCACATACGTCTTTTCCTCGTTAAGCAACGACCCAAAGTTTATACTTTGGGCAAGAAACTTGACGAGCTTTGGAGGTATTCAAAAAACCATCTGATAACCGGTGAAAAATAGGGAATAAACTGCGAATGCAGCCAATCATCGCTCTTCGCCATCCCGGTAAAGGTGTCAAGGAAGAACAGGATAGCGGCGATAATCAGCACCCCACGTAAAGCGCCAAAGCAGATCCCCAATACCCTATCAGTACCCGACAAACCGGTTTTTTCCACCAGTTGGCCTATCACGTAGTTCACGATAGCACCAACGATGAGCGTCACGATAAACAGCGCCGCAATCGCAATCCCGTTTCGAACCCGTTCATCTTCAAAGCCCGTAAACCAGACAGACAGTTCCGTGTAGTAATGGCTGGCAACGTAGAAGGCACAGCCCCAGGTTACCAACGATAAAGCTTCACGAACAAAGCCGCGGATAAGGCTCACTAAGCAAGAAAAGCCCAGCACCGCGATAATGGCATAATCAATCCAGACCATAAATGTCCCACGATTTTACGCCCTGTCATCCAGTTCGGGCGCATTCTAACAGAAAAAGAAAACGTTTGCGTAGGGATTTCCTTCCCTGGCGTAAATAAAAAATGGCGCTGAAAAAATATTCAACGCCACGGTTTCGGGCCCATACCCACGGGCAATAAAATGCCCCTCATCCCGCAGCGGGAAGGGTTTGGGTATAGGCTTAAGCTGCGTTAGTTCGGGGTATAGCCCATCACGACACCGCTTAATCCCGATAGCTGTTTCAGCTCGCCAAGCGAATTTTTCAGCTTATCTTTTGAGGCTTCCGGGCCAACCAGGATCCGCGTAATTTTACCCTGAACCGGCGTGGAAGGCGATGTGTATGCGCGATAACCTGCGCCCCGCAGACTCGCAACAATTTCATTCACTTTATCGGCGTTCTTCAGCGCCCCCAGTTGCACAACATAGGCTTTCCCCACCGGCGCTGGCTGCGCTTCCGGCGTCGCTTTTGGCGGCGGCGTCGCAGCGACCTGTTCGGTTACTGGCTGTGGCTTAGGCTTCGGTTTTTCAACTGGCTTAGGTTTAGGGAGCTCGGCCGCTGGCGGGATCTGTTCGAGATCGCCATTGCCATTGACGGCAAGACGGCTGGAGTCCAGCGACGGTGCCGCTGCATCCCCTGCCCTGACTTCTTCTGCTGCGCCTTCAGGTGGCTGTGCCGGCAATGCCTGCGTAGCCGTTGGCAGCATATCAGGCTCGTCGCGATCGCCAGGTTTTGGTACCAGCGGGATCGCCGCAAACTCATCCTGATAATGCTTTTTTTGCCCGTCAAGAAGCCCTGGCAGCACGATAACGCCCAAGGCAACTAATACTATCGTCCCGACAAGACGGTTTTGAAACTTACTTGCCACCAGCTATCCCCGTGTCCAACTCTTCCATCACATGCGCTACCGTGTGGAACGAACCACACACCAGCACCGTATCCTCAGGCGTCGCGTCGGTCATTGCGGCACACCATGCCTGCGCCACGCTGGCAAAGACGATACCCGTGCGCAAATGTTCTCGCAGTTGCTCCGCCGTCGCCCCTCGGGGTCCTTCCAGCGGCGCGCAATACCAGTCGTCGACGACCTCTTCCAGACACGCCAGCGTACCGGCAATGTCCTTATCATGCAGCATACCAATAACCGCCCGCACTCGCCCAGTTTTCGGCAGCGATTTGAGACGTCCGGCAAGGTAGGACGCCGCATGCGGGTTATGCGCGACGTCTAAAATAACGCGCGGCTCGGTCTGGATGGTCTGGAAACGGCCTGGCAAAATCGCATTGGCGATACCATCACGAATGGCTTGTTCACTGACCGCCAGTCCGCTAGCGCGCAGCGCTGCCAGCGCCGTCGCGGCGTTAGGCTGCGGCACATTCGGCAGCGGTAAATCGCGCAGTTCACCTTGTGCGTCGCTAAACGTCCAGCCGTTGGCATCAACCGTATAGCGCCAATCAACGTCACGCTGGCGCAGCAATGCACCTTTTTCCTTCGCCACCTCGGCAATGGTATGCGGCATTTCCGGTTCGCCAACGATGGCAGGACGCCCGCCACGGAACACGCCCGCTTTTTCACGGCCGATGCTTTCACGATCCGGCCCCAGCCAGTCGGTGTGATCCAACGCGATGCTGGTCACGACGGCGACGTTGGCATCGACAATATTGGTCGCATCCAGACGACCGCCTAATCCGACTTCGAGGATAACCACATCGACCTTCGCCTGCTTAAACAGCCACAGCGCAGAGAGTGTGCCGTATTCAAAGTAGGTCAGCGAAGTTTCACCACGCGCCCGTTCAATCGCCGCAAAAGAAGCTGTATGGGCGCTTTCCGCCAGCTCAGCCCCTTGTACGCGCACGCGTTCAGTATAGCGAACCAGATGCGGAGAGCTGTAAACGCCCACCGTGTAGCCCGCCGCCATCAGAATAGTTTCCAGCGTCCGGCAGGTGGTACCTTTGCCATTTGTCCCCGCAACCGTAAACACAAACGGTGCAGGCTGGAGAACATCCAGCTGACCCGCGACCAGGCTGACGCGCGCTAATCCCAGATCGATAGTTTTTGAGTGAAGGTTTTCCAGATAAGAAAGCCACGTAGCCAGGGGCGACGTGGCCTGAGGAATAAGATGTTTTTCCATGGTGCCCGCAACTTTCAACGGTGAATAAAAGCAAAAAGGGCAGCGCCACCCGGCCCTGCCCTTTGCATTATCAGGCCTCTGGTTCCTGATCCGGTACCGGCGGTACCACCACGCTGTCGCGCGGCGCATCCGGATTCGGTGCCGGGAGATTCATCAGCTTCGCCAGAATGCTGGCCAGCTTCAGACGCATTTCCGGGCGACGAACGATCATATCGATCGCCCCTTTTTCGATGAGGAACTCGCTGCGCTGGAAGCCCGGCGGCAGTTTCTCACGAACGGTCTGCTCGATAACGCGTGGACCCGCGAAGCCGATCAGCGCTTTCGGTTCTGCAATGTTCAGGTCGCCCAGCATCGCGAAGCTTGCAGAAACGCCGCCCATGGTCGGGTCGGTCAGCACGGAGATATACGGTAAACCGCGCTCCTGCATTTTTGCCAGCGCGGCAGAGGTTTTCGCCATCTGCATCAGTGACATCAGCGCTTCCTGCATACGTGCGCCACCGGATGCGGAGAAGCAGACCAGCGGACAGTTGTCTTCCAGCGCCTGCTCAACGGCGCGCACGAAACGCGCACCGACCACAGAACCCATTGAGCCACCCATAAAGGAGAACTCGAAGGCCGCGGCTACCACCGGCATGGTGTGCAGGGTGCCCTTCATCACTACCAGTGCGTCTTTCTCACCGGTCTCTTTCTGAGCAGATGCCAATCTGTCTTTATACTTTTTAGAGTCACGGAACTTCAGCACGTCTTTTGGCTCAAGTTCACTACCCAGTTCTACCAGGGACCCTTCATCTAACAAGCTATGCAGGCGATTACGCGCTGACATACGCATGTGATGATCGCACTTAGGGCAAACCTCGAGGTTACGCTCCAGCTCGGCGCGATACAAAACCTGACCACAGCTATCGCACTTGGTCCATACCCCTTCCGGGATGCTCGCCTTGCGGGTAGGTGTGATGTTGCTTTTAATTCGTTCAATCCAGCTCATTGATAACCTTTCTGCCTGAACCTGGTCGATGCCAGTTTTGCCATTAAGGGGGCGCGCATAATGCCACTTTTGCCCCTCATAGACCATGAATGTTGCACATTAAAACATAACAGCCCGAAACTTGGCATAAAAAAGTGGTCGAACCGCGAAACATGCCGTAACAGGGCACGGCTGAATCGTGCCCCGTATGCTTCGTTTATTTTGCCTGTTTTGCTGCGGCGCGACGGTGACGGATCACTTCGATAACCCCCGGTAATACCGAGAGAACGATAATCGCCACAATCAGCAGCTTCAGGTTTTCCTGCACGATCGGCAGGTCGCCGAACAGATACCCCGCGTAGGTAAACAGCAGCACCCACAGCAGCGCCCCGGTCACGTTATAGAATGCAAAATGACGATAGGACATGTGGCCCATTCCCGCCACAAAAGGCGCGAATGTTCTGACGATGGGCACAAATCGCGCCAGGATAATGGTTTTTCCACCGTGTTTATCGTAAAAAGCGTGGGTCTTATCCAGGTAGCTGCGACGGAAAATCTTCGAGTTCGGATTACTGAACAGCTTCTCGCCGAACAGTCGTCCGATGGTGTAGTTCACCGCATCGCCAGCGATAGCGGCAATCACCATCAACAGCACCATCAGATGCACATTGAGGTCATTGGTTGGCAGCGCTGACAGCGCGCCGGCCACGAACAGCAGCGAGTCACCAGGCAGGAATGGCGTAACCACCAGCCCCGTTTCGCAAAACAGAATCAAGAACAGAATGGCGTAAACCCAGACGCCATACTGCGCGACCAGTTCAGCCAGATGCACATCAATATGCAGGATGAAATCAATTAAAAAACGGATAAAATCCATATTGTTTTAGCCCCAAATGACTACATTAGTCCGCCAGGAAAAGCGGCCCCATCGGCACGGAAGGCAGTTCAAAGTGTGCGGGGTAGTCTACCGCCACCAGGTACAGCCCTTCCGCTTTCGCCGTCGCGGCGGCAAGCGTCCTGTCTTTTGCCGCCAGCAGTTCTGCAATCCAACTCTCCGGCTGGTTTCCTGCGCCAACTTCCATCAGGCTGCCAACAATATTCCTTACCATGTGATGCACAAAGGCATTCGCTTTGATGTCCACCACAATGTACGCGCCGTAGCGGGTCACGTTGATGTGCATCAGATTGCGCCACGGCGTGCGTGACTGGCACTGCACCGCTCGAAACGAGGTGAAATCATTCTCACCCAGCAGGCTTTGCGCCGCGCGATGCATCCGCTCAGCGTCCAGCGGCTGGTGATAATGCGTCACCCCCTGGCTCAATACCGCCGGACGCAGCCGGTGGTTGTAGATAATGTAGCGGTAGCGACGCGCCGTTGCGCTAAAGCGCGCGTGGAAATCGTCGGGAACAGCTTTCACCCAACGTACCGCAATGTCACCAGGCAAATTCGCATTTACGCCCAATGTCCATGCTGCCTCTTTACGCGCAGCATGAGTTTCGAAGTGCACAACCTGGCCGGTACCGTGTACGCCGGAATCGGTACGTCCGGCGCAAAATACGGTAATCGGTTCATTTGCCACCTGCGAGAGCGCTTTTTCCAGCTTCTCCTGCACGCTGCGCACTTCATTTTGCCGCTGCCAGCCGTAGTATTTGCTGCCGTCATATTCAATGCCCAGCGCAATACGGTAGACAGGCGGTTGCTCCATCCCGGACATTAGTACATATACTCCTGCACCAGCTTCTCAGCCGTTTTCACCGCCATCAGCGCGCCGCCGAAACGCACGTTATCGGCAACGGACCAGAACTGGATCTGTTCAGGCATACCGTAGTCGTTGCGAACGCAGCCAACGGAAAGGTGCGCACTGTTCGTGGCATCACCAACCTGCGTCGGGAACTCGCCCTCTTCAGACAGAACAACATCTTCGCCGCGCGAGAAAGCATCGCGCGCTTCTTCCGCCGCCAGCGGGCGCATCGCTTCAAAAGAGACCATCTGCGCGTGGCCATAGAACACCGGCGATTGAACGCAGCTCGCAGAGATCATCAGGCCATCGTCCTGCAGAATTTTACGCACCTGATCGACGATACGACGCTCGTCACGCACGCTACCCTCGCGGTCCGGCAGCATCGGCAGCATGTTAAACGCCAGTTGACGGCCGAAGAAATCACCTTCGTCAATCGGCATACCATTCAGCAGCTTAGCGCTCTGCCCGGCCAGCGCGTCGACCGCTTTTTTACCGTGCGCAGATGCGGAGATCAGGCTGGTCACGCTAATACGCGACAGGCCACCTTCATCAATCAGCGGTTTCAGGGCGCTCAAAAGCTGGCTGGTCTGGCTGTCAGCAACGGCAATCAGATTACGATTACGGTAATCCGCCAGCGCTGATGGATTCACATCCGGTACCACCAGCGGTACGTCTGGCTCCAGCGCAAACAGGCCGCTGAGGTCAATAATCAGGCAGCCCGCATTGCTTGCCTCTTCAACGTAGGTGGCGGTCGCTTCCTGGCCTGCGACAAAGAACGCCAGCTGCGCCTGAGTCCAATCGAACTCGGCCGCATCCTGCACCATTACCGATTTACCATTAAAACGCAGATGCTCACCGGCGCTTTCATTGCGCGCCAGCGCATAGATATCACCCACCGGGAATTGACGTTCAGCAAGGGTTTCAATCAGGGCTTCGCCTACGGCGCCGGTCGCGCCCAGGATGGCAATATTCCAGCCTTCAGACATGGTGATTTACTCCAGAAAAAATGGCGACCCTGCCGGAGTATCCGACAGGGGCATTAAGAAGACATTAACGATGTACGGCGTTAAACCCGATTTGCTGCAGCAGTGCGGCGGCATCCGCATCGTCACACTCAACGGTGAGTGATGACCATTCGCGACGCTCAAGGTAATTCTTACGCAGTTTGTCAAATTCGCCCGGGATCCCCGCGACTTTTCGCAGCGGCGCGTCATCGCGGCGCACATCATACACTAAATGCACCAGTCTTTTCAGCGTTGGCTGATCGAGCGGCCCATGAAGGCTAATGTGGCCAAATTCCGGTGCAGGCAGCAGCGATGAGAGCGCCACTTCCTGCGGCTGGCCGATGAACTGACTGTAGGCCTCAAATACCTGAGTGGTGCCCCGCGCTTTACCTTCAAGGGTATAGCCAGCAATGTGCGACGTCCCCAGGTCCACTTTTTCCAGCAGCGCCAGATTGAGGTCCGGCTCCGGTTCCCACACATCCAGCACTACGCTCAGATCCTGTCCTTCCTCCAGACAGGCGAGCAGCGCGGCGTTATCGACCACCGGGCCACGGCAGGCGTTAATTAAAATCGCCCCAGGCTTCAGACGGCGGATTAACGCCTCATCGGCCAGATGCAGTGATTTGTACGGCCCTTCTTTATACAGCGGCGTATGGAAGGTCAGCACATCGACTTGAGCCACCAACTCGTCAAGCGCTCTAAAGTCACCAGCATCGCCGTTGTCGGCGCGCGGGGGATCGCACAGCAACGTTTTGATCCCCAATGCTTCCAGTCGTTTTTGCAAACGACCGCCGACATTGCCGACCCCGACGATCCCTACGGTGCGATCGGTCAAGGCGAAGCCATCGCGTTCGGCCAGCATCAGCAGCGCAGAAAAAACGTATTCAACCACCGCAATCGCGTTGCAACCTGGAGCTGCTGAAAATCCAATGCCAGCCTGCTGCAGCCAAGCCTGATCAACATGGTCAGTACCCGCCGTCGCGGTACCGACAAATTTAATCGATTTGTCGCCAAGCAGCGCTTCATTGACCTTCGTGACGGAGCGCACCATCAGGGCGTCAGCATCGCTTAACGCGTCCATCGGGATAGGACGGCCTGGAACAGCCCTCACCTCACCCAAACGGCTAAAAAGCTCGCGGGCATAGGGCATATTTTCATCAACAAGGATTTTCACGATTAGTACCTGTCTGAGAACGAGAGTAAACCGGGGAAGTGTGCCATAATCTCGCCGCCAGGCATACTTGCGCCCGGCATTAAGTAATACGGAAAGGATGAATCATGACGCAACCCATTTCAGGTATGCCTGCGCGCCCTCCGGGGACCGGCACCACTCCCCTCTCCCCGGCGGGAGAACAGCCGTTAAGTACCCAGCAACGTACGGTGCTGGAGCGGCTTATTACGCGATTAATCGCCATGACTTCACAGCAAAACGCGGAAGTCTGGGCAGGGGTTAAACACGATCTGGGCTTGAAGAATGACACGCCGCTGCAGGCGCGCCACTTTCCCGCTGCTGAACAAAATTTGAATCAGCGCATCGGAAATGCCGAGCAGAAACTGAGCGTCCGCCAAACCCTGGCGCAGCTGACTGAACTGCTCGGTCAGGGCAATAATCGCCAGGCGGTCAGTGATTACATCCGTCAACAGTTTGGGCAGACAGCCCTGAGTCAACTGACCCCACAGCAGTTGAAAAGTGTGTTGCAGTTATTGCAGCAGGGGCAGTTGTCTATCCCGCAACCGCAGCAGCGTCCGGCAACCGATCGCCCGCTGCTTCCGGCAGAACAAAATACGCTGAATCAGTTGGTAACCAAAGTTTCGGCGGCCACCGGAGATTCGAGTAAACTGATCTGGAAATCGCTGCTGGAGCTCGCTGGCGTGAAATCGGGAGACCCGCTGCCCGCGAAGCATTTTAACGCCATGGTGACGCTTTTACAGGCCCGCCTGACGCTTAGCACGCATCCGGCGCCAACGCTCCATACGCTGCAGGCCGCACTCAAGCAGCCGATGGAACCGCAGGAATCTCAGCTAGTGCGCGATTTTGCCCAGCAAAACTGGAACGGGACACCGCAAACGATACTGACTCCGGTGCAAATCCAGGAGCTGCTGACGCTGCTGTTCTTAAAGCGTATTGAACGTGAGAAAATTTCGCAGGCTCACACGCTGGAAGCTCGCGATGTGCAGCCGATTTACGCGCCTTTCGCCCCGGTCATCAGCTCGCTGAAATCGCTGTCGGCACGTCCGGGGCTGGCATTTGTGGTAATCGTGGCGGTATTTGCGCTACTTTGGCTACTGCTGTAGTTTCAGCACCTGCTCGATAGTGGTCATCACCGCATCATCATCGTTGTAGCCGGTAATAAACCGCGCGGCCTGTTTGGTTTCGTCAAAAGCATTACGCATCGCGAAACTCCAGGTAGCGCGGGTCATCAGCTCAATATCATTAAGCCCATCGCCAAACACCATCGTCTCTTCTGCACTTACGCCTAACCTTTGCTGCAATATCTCCACCGTATGGCCCTTGTGGACGCCGACATCGGCAATATCAATCCACGCATCTTCCGAGACCACGATATAGGCTTTATCAAAGTACGCCGCCAGATGCGGTTTAATTTGCGGACAACGCCCTTTGATATCAAACAGCGAGATTTTCACGAAATCATGCAAAACCTCGGTGAAGGTCTCGACCTGTACCACATTGGCGTATGACATCTTCACCTTCGCGAGCATCTCTGGAGCCAACGATGATTTGACATAGGCGCCGACCGGCGTACAGGCAATGACCACGGGCTCGCTATTTACCGCTTCGAGCGTGGCAATGATTTCCCGCCCAAGGCTGTTTTTTATCAGCGATTGGTAAACATATTCGCCCGCATGTTTAATCCGCGTAGCGCTGTCGCCCAGAATCCAGAAATCACGCACCGGCTCGCCAAACAGCTCCTCAACGCGCTCGCACTGCTTTCCGGTGCAAAGCGCAAACGCGACGCCCTTTTGCTGCATCAGATTGTTGATATGCGGAAATAGAACGCGGTTATAGTCGCCGTGACGGTTTAAAAAGGTGCCGTCGAGATCGGTAATAATCAGCTTAATCATGGTTTCTCCCCTCATTAAGTCGCAAGCATTCGCGCCGCACAACAAACAGATCGAACGGATCGCCCGGAGACGGCAAGCACCGCTCCGGGCAACAACGCGTTTACCACCACACCTCGGCCTGAACACCGGCCATAAACTCATTTTTGCTGTCGTCGTTAAACTTAAACTGCGACAGTTCATTGTCGAGAATATTGATATAGGTGCCGTAGAAACGAATTTCAGGCCGCGAGCCCAACAGGCTTGGCCCCACTTTTAACGCGTGGTAAAGCGTGGTTTTGTACGCTGATTCTTTCAAATCCTGTCCCTGTTGCGTGGTGTTCTTCTGTGCAAACCACGCCAGCTCTACGCCGGTCTGATTCCAGGTATCCCAAATCCAGGCAGGACGAATCACCGCTCGGAAGCTATTAAAGTCGCTGTGTGCGCCGCTTTCATAGCTATAGACATCTTCACCGTGCGACCACACCAGCGCGTTAGCCATAATAATGCGATCGGCCAGATACATTTCGCCCTGAGAAATTAACCGCCAGGCGATACCGTTTGAGTGATCGCCATAGTAGTAGCGCCCCTGAGCCATCGAGTTGCTGGCACCGGAGAAGTTGGAGAAGCTGCTGGCATAGGAATTATTCGCCACCTGCAGGGTAAATTCATTAAATCCGTCGCGATCCAGCGCCTGGCGCACAATCCCGGTCGCCATCCAGGTATCTTTCATCTCAAAGTAGCTGTCGTTGCTCTCATTCTTTTTCTGCTCATCGGTCTTATTGGCAAAGGCGTATTTACCCATTAGCGACAAAGAGCCATCCTGCCATAGCGGAATATTACGGTAGCGAAGATCGATGGAATTGGTATTCATCTGGGTGGTGTTATTGAAGTCTCGCGAATAAACATCCACATCATTACGGCTAAGCGAGGCATCCAATTGCCCCACGCCGAGATCCCAGTTTTGGATCCCAACGGCGGCTGCCACATCGGTGGTGAGCGACTTCCAGTCCAGCATCTGGATTTCATACTCCGGCAGCTTATGCTTACCGACCCAGAAATCGGCTTCGCGCGCGAACGGCAGGAAGCCCTTGGTGGTCAGGAAAATATCGCTGAACTGGAGAATATTTTCGTTACCCTTATCATCGCCAAACCACGCGTCGTTATACTGCTCCCCCACATTACCATCGTAAGTGACAACGGCATTGGCGGTTTTACCATCCTGATTGTAGACCCGCTGATTCATGGTCAAATCGAACCAGCCGCTCATTTCGTTACCAAAACGGCCCAGTGAACCGGCCGCATAGGTCTGCGTCGAGCCGTGATTGGAAGTGCCCCAGCCGGAACGGAAATAGCCCTCATAGCTGAAGCCAATATCTTCCTTCACAAACTTGCTGATATCCTTCATGGTCACGCTTTCCACCTTCGGTTTATTCCCGTCGGTATTGATTACGGCAACCTGCTGTGTGGCTTTAACTTCTGGTTTCACTACTGCATTTGTTTTTTCGCTATTCTCATTTTCAATATTATCCGCTACCGGCGACTGTGGGGCTATATTTGTCGCAGTCTGAGTTTTCTTTTCATTATCTTTAATATTCTGCTGAAGCTCGGCCACTTTATTTTTATAACTTGACAACTCCGCCTCTAACAATTCTAAACGCTGTTCCACCGTTAATTTAGCAGCCATTACGTTTAATGGCGATAAGGCGGCAAAGACTGAAAAAGCCAATAAGCTAACCTTCAATTTACTTGAATTCATCGGAAACCCTTAAGATTTAATTATAATGTTCCCTCAGCCATTACTGACTGAGGGTGAAATAAAAATTAGAATTTATATTAAAATATCGTCAATCCCTGGCAAAAATATCCTGAATGGAATTAACTGTTCTGCTCAGCAGCGGTGGACACATTCACTTTGTTAGCCGCAATTACGAATGGCAGATAGATAAGGGTCGCAACGGCCAGACACAAAATACCGACAAACAGTGCCATCCAATTTCCTCCAGTACCGAAGAAAGCAATCAATGGCCCAGGCGTGGTCCACGGCACGGCGTAGGCAATCGGTGGAATGATTTCCAGAGTAATAAAGAAGTAACCAATCAGCGAGTTGACGAATGGCACCAAAATAAACGGAATCACCAGGATTGGGTTCAGGACAATCGGCAGGCCAAACATCACCGGTTCGTTGATATTAAACAGGCCCGGGACAAACGCCATTTTAGCCAAATCGCGATAGTCTTTGCGGCGCGACGCAATAAAGATCGCCAGCAGCAGGCCTAACGTCATTCCCGATCCGCCGCAGTTGGCGAAAGCATCGTTGATACCGGTCCAGGTGATTGGGTACGGCGCGCCCCAGGTTGAACCATGGGAGGCGGCATAGGAGAGGTTTTCCAGATTCGCTTCCGAGAAGATCGTTTCACGAATCGCCGCCACCGTGTTTGGCCCGTGAATCCCCAGGATCCACAAGAAGTTGGCGACCAGCCCCAGAATCAGCACGGTGACGATGTTAGTCCCCATATCCTTCAACGGTGCCTGGATCAGGGTATAGATCAGGTCGTTCAAACCGTTAGGGGAGATTTTGGACAGCAGGTAGTTGAGGACAGAGAAGAAAATCATCACGAAGAAGATTGGCAACAGCACCTTGAAGGAGCGAGCCACGGCTGGCGGCACCGCGTCCGGCATGGTGATCGTTACCTTCGGGTTACGCGCCAGACGGCAGAAAATCTCACTGGACAGCAGCGCGACGATTACCGCGACAAACAGGCCCTGTGGCCCAAGATATTTGGTGGTCAAATAAGCCTGGCCATCAATAATCACGTACGGGCTATAAACCACAAAGAAGGCACCAATCGCCGTCAGGCCGCACAGCAGATCATCCTGCTGGTAGCTAATCGCCATATTACGCGCGACGAGGAAGGTGATCAGTACCGCCATAATATTGACCGAACCGTTCATCACCGGGGTAAAGATTTGCTGAGCATCGGCCAGGTTCGGGAACAGCGTACCTAAATGCAGAATACTGGCAATGAAGCCATCCGGCGATAAAATCGCAAAGTTGATCAGAATAATCAGCGAACTGGCCATGACAATCGGGAATGATAGAATAAACGCATCACGAATTGCCGAAACGTGTATCTGAGAGTTCAATTTAATAGCGACAGGAACGAGTATTTTTTCCATCCCTCGTTCAAACGAATTCATAAATCCCATAGCTAACCCTTAAATTTTGAATTATTTATTGAGTAACTGACAAGCCTGTTCAAATACCGCTTTACCATCCATTTGGCCGTAATTTTTCATATCGATCACAGCCACCGGAATTTTTCCCTGGGAGATAGCTTCAATTTCACTCTTTTGAAAACGAACCTGTGGCCCCAATAGCACCACATTCGCTTCGTTTCTCTTAATTTGTTCTTTAGCTTCAGAAATAGCTAATGCATTAATATTCGCTGGTTTATTAACCGCCTCAGCATGTTCGCGCATTCGTTTTACCAACATACTCGTCGACATCCCTGCAGCGCACACCAACAATATATTTTCCATACCCTGTTCCCTTTCTCATAAAATATGTCATGAATTGACGTACACTTTAATAATTGTTAATTTTCGTAACTCGTCCTCCGATCACAGTTAACGGCGGCCAAGTTGTTCAAAAATGGACTAAAAGATGAACGTATCAGCCATAAATTGTGCGAATGAATTTGCAACCTTTTGTTTAAAAAGGATTTAAGGAGGTTCAAAAGTGGTTTACCAGAACGTCATCAATCTGCTTAAAAACAGATTAAATAGCGCGATCTACAATATTGGCGATCTTCTGCCGTCAGAAAAAGAATTGGCAGAGCTTTATGATGTTTCGCGTAATACATTACGCAAAGCGTTAAAAACGCTGGAAGAGGAAGGGATGATTGAAAGGCGGCATGGTTCTGGGACCTATCTGCGAAACAAACATTTTCAGGCGTCGGTTACGCATCTTGATAGTTTTACCGAAATAGCAAAAAACGAGGGTAAAACCCCCACCAGCCAGATACTCAAGTTTGAACTGCAAACCGCCTCAGATGAAATTGCCAACAGTCTACGGGTGACGCTTGGCGAACCGGTGTACTACGCGAAACGACTGCGTCTTATCGATAATATCGCCATGCAGGTTGAAGAGACCTGGCTTTCCGCCACCCGCTTTCCAGACCTGACGATTGCCCACATGAAGAAGTCGAAATTTTCCTACATCGAAAACGAATGCGGCGTGAAAATCATGGGCTGCTACGAATCTATTCAGCCTATACTGCCGTCGCCAGAAGTGGCAAAACTGCTACATATCAGCGCATTAGACCCAATAATTCGCATGCAGACCCAGGCGGTGGATGAGCAATCAACGCCGATTGATTACTCCATTCTGTATACCAACATGTACGAATTCCAGGTCAAATATTTTCTGCCGAGAAAAGCGGCGACCGGCCCTACCGTGCGCTGAGCCGGTGCATAGGGTTATTTCCGAAACGCCCAAAGCGTCAGCATGATGCCCAGTACGGCGGATATTGCCCCGCCGAGGAACACTGAAGGGTAGCCGAAAGATGTCGCCAGCATCCCCGCCAGCGGGCCGGAAACGCCAAGCGCGATATCCTGAAACGCCGCGTAGCCACCGAGCGCAGTACCACGTACCTGCTGCGGCACACGCTTAACCACTTCGACGCCCAGCGCAGGGAAGATAAGCGAACAACCGGCCCCGGTCAGCGCCGCGCCGGATAAAGCAACCCACGCGTCGGGAGCCTGCCACAGCAGCAGCAGCCCGATGGTTTCAATCAGCAGCGAGACTACCGCCACTTTGACGCCACCGAAGCGGTCCGGCATCCAGCCAAACAAAATACGTACCAGCACGAAAGTGCCGCCGAACGCGGTCAGCGTGAAGCCCGCCATTGACCAGCCTTTGCTGACAAAGTACAGCGAGACGAAGGTTCCGATCACGGCAAAACCTACGCCCTGCAGCGCCAGCCCCATTCCCGGTTTCCAGATAAGGCCAATCACGCTAAGCAGCGATGGACGCTCACCGGCCACCGCCGCCACCTTGCGCACCGAGCCGTTGAAGGCCCAGGCCAGCAGCGGCAGCATCATGGTTACCCCAGCCAGCACGGCAAAGCCATAGCGGGCGTTAATGAAGAGCCCCAGCGGTGCCCCTACGGCCAGTGCGCCAAAAATCGCCATACCGTTCCACGACATCACCTTACCGGATTGTTTTGGCCCAACCAGCCCCATTCCCCAGGTCAGCGTCCCGGTCAATAATTGGCTTTCACCGAATCCCAGGATCAGGCGCCCAACGATTAACAGCCCAAATTTGACCATGGTATCGACCGGCAGCAGCGCGGCGCCAAGCCAGGCGGCGCCGGCAAAGGCGCAGGCGAACATGCCTTGCAGGGCGGAACGTTTACCGCCGTACTGATCGGCCAGCCGCCCGGCATAGCCGCGCGTCAGAACGGTCGCGAAGAACTGAACGCCCACGGCAATACCCACCATGGTGTTGCCATAGCCCAGCTCCTGGTGCACAAATAGCGGAATGACCGGCAGCGGAATACCGACGGTTAAATAGGTCAAAAACACCGCGAAGGCGATGCGAAAAAGTGAAACGTTTGAAGAAGTCGAACGTTCTATTTGAGTTACTGCGGTCATGCTTTACTCCAGAATACTGAGTAAGGCGAGGATCTGTAGCCACGCCCCCTCTACCCGATTGTCAGGATTAAGGTGCGTTGGTTGACGTTAAACGCTTACGCATTATCAGGTTGATAATGTTGAGCCAGGAGTTTGCCTGTTATTCAGGCAGATTGTCAATGCATAAAAAAGGAGCCCTTAGGCTCCTTTTTTACATCAACGTCAGCGTTAGGCTTTCAGCTTACGCATCACCAGCGTTGCGTTGGTGCCGCCGAAACCGAAGCTGTTAGACATTACGGTGGTCAACTCACGGTCGGTCGCTTTAGTGACGATGTTCAGACCCTGAGCCTTCTCATCCATCTCATCGATGTTGATGCTTGGCGCAACAAAGCCGTGTTCCAGCATCAGCAGAGAGTAGATGGCTTCCTGAACGCCGGCGGCGCCCAGAGAGTGGCCGGTCATTGCTTTCGTCGCGGAGATTGCCGGGCTGTTGTCGCCGAACACTTCCTGAATCGCACCCAGCTCTTTCACGTCGCCTACCGGAGTAGAAGTACCGTGGGAGTTCAGGTAGTCGATTGGCGTATCAACGCCGTGCATTGCCATCTGCATGCAGCGCACAGCGCCTTCGCCAGATGGAGCCACCATATCTGCACCATCGGAAGTTGCGCCATAGCCAACGATTTCTGCATAAATATGCGCGCCGCGGGCCAGAGCGTGTTCCAGCTCTTCAACCACCACCATACCGCCGCCGCCAGCGATAACGAAACCATCGCGGTGAGCATCATAGGTACGGGAGGCTTTGTCTGGGGTTTCGTTGTATTTAGTAGACAGCGCGCCCATCGCGTCGAATTCGCAGGCCATTTCCCAGCCCAGCTCTTCGCCGCCGCCAGCAAAAACGATGTCCTGTTTGCCCAACTGGATCTGCTCTACCGCATTACCGATACAGTGCGCGGAAGTGGCACAGGCGGAGCTGATGGAGTAGTTAACGCCGTGAATTTTGAACGGCGTCGCAAGGCAGGCGGAAACCGCTGAGCCCATCGCTTTGGTCACGACATAAGGACCCACTGCTTTCAGGCCGCGCGGGCTGCGCATTGCATCTGCACCAAATACCTGTGCTTTTGAAGAACCACCGGAACCGGCGATCAGGCCGACGCGTGGGTTGTTCTGATATTCTTCTTCCTTCAAGCCAGCATCTGCAACAGCCTGCTGCATAGAAAGGTAAGCGTAGATAGAGGCATCGTTCATGAAACGGACCACTTTGCGGTCGATAAGACCGGTGGTGTCCAGTTTGACGTTACCCCATACGTGGCTACGCATACCAGAATCTTTGAATTCTTGAGAGAAAGTGATCCCCGAGCGTCCTTCACGCAGGGATGCCAGGACTTCCTGCTGGTTGCTACCGATGCTGGAAACGATACCCAGGCCAGTAATCACTGCACGTTTCATTCAATACCTCTGTAAGTCATCACTATTTTAAGTTTCGAGTGGCAAGATAGCGTACACTTGTACGCCGAACAAGTCCGATCAGCAATTTTATGCAGAAATTTGCACCTGCGGGCACGCATCGTTAAGATCGGCTGACTCCTTGCCGCGCGAGTAACTTACGTGAAACAAAACGCCATACAATCCGCCAACCTCGAATTCAACAGTGAGGGTACACCTGTTTCCCGAGATTTCGACGACGTCTACTTCTCTAATGATAACGGACTGGAGGAAACGCGTTACGTTTTCCTCGGCGGTAACCAGTTAGAGGTACGCTTCCCCCACCACCCACACCCGCTGTTTGTGGTGGCGGAAAGTGGCTTTGGTACTGGTCTCAATTTTCTGACGCTGTGGCAGGCTTTTGACGCCTTTTGCCGCCAGCACCCTGACGCTACGCTACAAAGATTACATTTCGTCAGTTTCGAGAAATATCCGCTCAAAGCCGATGATTTGCGCCTGGCGCACCAACACTGGCCGGAACTGGCCCCATGGGCTGAACAACTGCAGGCGCAGTGGCCACTGCCGCTCGCTGGCTGCCATCGCCTGCTGCTGGACGGCGGGCGCGTAACGCTGGATTTGTGGTTTGGCGATATCAACGAATTAACCGATAAGCTCGACGACTCGTTTAACCAACAGGTCGACGCATGGTTCCTCGACGGTTTCGCGCCGGCAAAAAACCCGGACATGTGGACGCCGACGCTGTTTTCCGCCATGGCACGCACCGCTCGTCCCGGTGGCACGCTGGCAACCTTCACCTCAGCGGGTTTTGTTCGCCGGGGCTTGCAGGATGCGGGTTTCACTATGCACAAGCACAAAGGCTTTGGCCGTAAACGTGAAATGCTTATTGGCGAGATGACGCAGCCCCAGCCCGACGCGACGCGAACGCCGTGGTTTGCCCGCACCGGCAGTAAAGTTCGGGAAACGACAATTATCGGCGGCGGCATCGCCAGCGCCCTACTCTCACTGGCCCTGCTGCGCCGCGGCTGGGTGGTCACGCTGTACTGTGCCGACGACGCACCGGCGCAGGGAGCCTCCGGTAATCGGCAGGGTGCACTTTATCCACTGCTCACCGCGCATGATCCTGCGCTGGCGCAGTTTTTCCCGGCGGCATTTCTCTTTGCCCGCCGTCTGTATGACGCTTTGCCTATCGAGTTTGATCATCAATGGTGTGGCGTAACGCAGCTCGGTTGGGATGAAAAAAGCGCGCAAAAAATTGCGCAAATGCTGTCGCTAGGTCTGCCTGAAGACGTTGCCTGCGCAGTTTCTGAGGCGGAAATGAAAGCGAGCATCGGCCTTGAAACCGGCTGCGGCGGCATTCAGTATCCACTCGGCGGCTGGCTGTGTCCGGCCGAACTGACCGCCGGAGTATTTACCCTGGCGCGGCAGCAAGGGCTACAGGTGCACTGGCAAAAAGCACTAACGGCACTCGAATCCTCTGAGAACGGCTGGCAGCTGCAGTTTGCCGATGGTGAAACGGCTAGCGCCCCAAGCGTCGTGCTGGCGAATGGCCACAATCTCAACCAGTTCACGCAAACCGAGCACCTGCCGGTGTACGCCGTAGGCGGCCAGGTCAGCCATATCCCCACCTCACAGAATCTGGCTCAGCTAAGCCAGGTTCTGTGCTATGACGGTTATCTGACGCCGCAAAATCCGCATAACCAGCAGCACTGCATCGGCGCCAGCTACCATCGCGGTGAGCGCGAAATGATCTTCAATGAAGACGATCAGCGGGCTAATCGTCAGCGCTTGATAGATTGCTTCCCACATCAGGCCTGGCCTTTGGAGGTCGATGTCAGTGCAAATGAGGCACGATGCGGCGTGCGCTGTGCGACCCGCGATCACCTGCCGATGGTCGGCAACGTGCCGGATTACGACGCTACGCTTACGCAATATGCCACGCTCAACGAAAATGCACAGGAGGCCGAACCGGCGCCGGTTTATCCGAACCTGTTTGTGCTGGGGGCGCTAGGTTCACGCGGGCTTTGTTCAGCGCCACTGGCGGCAGAAGTGCTGGCAGCGCAGATGAGCCAGGAGCCGCTACCGCTGGATGCGGTGACGCTGGCGGGTCTCAATCCGAATCGACTGTGGGTAAGAAAACTGCTGAAGGGAAAAGCGGTAAAATAAAAAGGATTGATTGCCCGGCAGCGATTCCGGGCAATCGGCCAACTTAGTGAGAAGCCTGCTGGTACAGGTTATCCCACATATCTTTGACCAGCGCCTGGTCGCGCGGGGACAGTTCGCCTGCGCTAATCGCCGTTTCCAGGCTGCGGGTCACATTGCGATAGAGCGCTTCAGCGCTATGAGCTTCGCCCTCTTCCAGATCGGCGACGGCCAACGTCAGGTGACCGCGCAGATAACCGCTGGCAAACAGCTCATCATCACTGGCGTGTTCCACCATATCGTCAATTAACGCCAGAATGCGCTCTTCAAACTCCGCGATCATCTTCTTTCCTCTTTCGGTAACATGGCCTTAAAGATCTTCCGGCCATGGGAATTGTTCCGCCGTTAGGGCCGGCGTATGGTAATAATTCTGTAGTGCCTGGATAAATTTGGCCGGGCGCGGCGGGATCCCTTCTTGCAGATAGGTCATCACCTGCGCATGCACGCGTCGCTGAAACACGATGCGGTCCGGCTCAAAATCCCCTTCCAGGTTGTCACAGCTGACGTTAAACGGGAAACCCGCCGCCACGCAGAACAACCAGTCAAAAGCCTGCGGCTTCACTTCCACATCCTCAAACTGCCCCTGGGTTTTAGCATCTCGCCCATCCGGACAGTACCAGTAGCCAAAATCCACCTGCTCGCGACGCGCTTTCCCGGCAATGCACCAATGGGAAATTTCATGCAGGCCGCTGGCGTAAAAGCCGTGCGCAAAAACGATGCGGTTGTACGGCACTTCGGCATCTGCGGGAAGATAAATCGGTTCGTCGTCGCCTTTAATCAGACGAGTATTAAACTCATCGGCGAAGCAGCCGTCAAAAATCGCAATCAGCTGCTGATAATCATGCGTTGCGGTCATCAGTTCATCCCTAACCATTGCAGTATTTCCTGTCCGTGGCTGTCATAAAGCAGCTTGGCGCTCATGACGGCGGAGACCACCACGATCATCGGTCGAATCAGCGCCTGCCCTTTGCTTAACACTAAGCGTGAGCCCATGCGTGCACCAAAAAATTGCCCCACCATCATCACAAAGCCGGTCGCCCAAATCACTTTGCCGCCAATGATAAACAGCAGCAGGCCGCCAACGTTTGAGGTGGCATTCAGCACCTTGGCATGCGCGGTGGATTTCGCGAGGTTAAAGCCCATCAGGGTGACAAACGCCAGCGCATAGAACGTCCCTGCTCCCGGACCAAAGAAGCCGTCGTAGAAGCCAACGCAGCCGCCGGCCACCAGCGCAAATGGCAGGCCATATAGACGCTGCTGGCGATCGGATTCACCCAGTTTTGGCATCAACAGAAAATAGAGACCAATGCCGATAATCAGTAACGGCAGGATCTGGCGCAGAATATCTGACTTCACGTATTGCACCAGCAGCGCACCGCTCATCGAACCAATAAAGGTCATCAGAATGTTCAGTTTCTGATCGGCAAGTTTTACCACCTTACGGCGGATAAAATAGAGCGAAGCGGAAAGCGAACCGCCGCAGGCCTGCAGCTTGTTAGTCGCCAGCGCCTGCGCAGGAGGCATTCCAGCAGCCATTAGCGCGGGAACGGTCAGCAAACCGCCGCCGCCGGCCAGCGAGTCGATAAAACCGGCCAGAATGGCGATAAAGAAGAGTGCCACCAGCATCAGTGGCTCAACCATAAATAACGTGGAGAAACTGTCCATTAGAGTACGTGCTCATCCAGTAGCGCCTGGCAGGAAGGCGGCAACGGAGGAGGCGTCTTCTTCACAGGTTTAGTGGTGCCGGGTTTTGGCGGTTCGAACCAGCTTTGCAGCTCAGCGCCGCAGCCGTCTCCGGCAGGCGGTGGAGCCTGTTCTTCACACTCAAGGCTATTTGCCGGACACTTCAGCCGCACGTGCATATGCGCGCGGTGTTGGAACCACGGACGCACTTTATGCAGCCAGTCGCGATCGTTACCCGCTTCCAGGCACAGCTGCTGCTTGATTGCCGGGTTGACGAAAATGCGCGTGACTTCCCGATCTTCGGCCGCCAGTTTAATCAACTGACCGATTTCCGGTTTCCACAGCGTTGGCACTACGCGCTTACCATCGGCAGCCACTAAATCCAGCGCCTGAGGCTTAAGCAGTTGCGCGGAGCTCCAGCGTGCTTTCGGTAACTGCAGGAAAATATCGACATCCAGCCCACTTTGGTGGCTGGCGTGTCCGCCGTTAAAGCGCCCGCCGGCAGGCATCCCCATATCACCAATCAGCAGGGTACCCATACCGTGCTGCTGTACCTGATTCCCCAAACGCTGGATAAACTGTACCAGCTCCGGATGCCCAAAGTAGCGGCGCTGATCGGTACGCATTACCTGATAGGTTTCGGCCTGCAGCGGAAGCGGCTGTGCGCCAACGATACAACCGTTGGCAAACGCGCCAATAGACTGGGCGCTGCCGCTAATCGGCTGGGTGATTTTTTGCCAGGGCGTTGCCGCCAGCGCCGTACTGCTGGCCACCATAGCCAGCAGCGCAATAACGGTTTTTTTCATGGTTACCAGCGTGGAATTGAGCTCGTCACATCGGCGTTTTGCGCGCGTTGACGCATAAAATGATCCATCAGAACAATCGCCATCATCGCTTCTGCGATCGGCACTGCACGAATACCCACACAAGGATCGTGGCGGCCTTTGGTGATCATTTCAACCTCTTCGCCAAAACGGTCGATCGTGCGGCCCGGAACGGTGATGCTGGACGTCGGCTTCAGCGCCATGTTGGCAACGATCTGCTGGCCGCTGCTAATCCCACCCAAAATACCGCCGGCATGATTGCTCTGAAAACCTTGTTTCGTGATTTCATCACGGTTCTGACTGCCGCGCAGTTTGACGACGTCAAACCCATCACCGATTTCAACGCCTTTGACGGCATTAATGCTCATCAGCGCGTGGGCGATGTCGGCATCCAGACGGTCAAAGACCGGTTCACCGAGCCCAGCCGGTACGCCATCTGCCACCACGGTGACTTTCGCGCCAATGGAGTCGCCTTCCTTTTTAAGGCCGCGCATCAGCTCATCCAGCGCGTCAATTTTGTCCGGATCCGGGCAGAAGAAGGGGTTTTGTTCCACCTGTTCCCAATCTTTTATCTCCAGCGGAATATCACCCATTTGGGTCAGACAGCCGCGAATAACGATGCCAAATTTTGCCGCAAGGTATTTCTTGGCAATTGCCCCTGCCGCCACGCGCATCGCCGTTTCACGGGCGGATGAACGACCGCCGCCGCGATAGTCGCGCAGGCCGTACTTCTGCTCATAGGTGTAGTCAGCATGCCCAGGACGGAAGACATCTTTAATCGCGCCATAATCCTGTGAACGCTGATCGGTGTTCTCAATCAGCAGACCAATGCTGGTGCCGGTGGTGACGCCATCAAAGACGCCGGAGAGGATTTTCACCTGATCCGGCTCGCGGCGCTGAGTGGTATAACGCGATGTACCCGGGCGACGACGATCGAGGTCGTGCTGCAGATCGGCTTCGGTTAACGGGATACCGGGCGGTACGCCATCAACGATGCAGCCCAGCGCCAGGCCATGCGACTCACCGAAAGTGGTTACGCGAAAAAGTTGTCCAATAGTATTTCCTGCCATCACGACTCCGTTATCGTTGTTCTGTTGTTGTGTGCTGGAATAATCAGTCTTTGTACTGGCCGAAGTGATTCTGCGCCGCTACCAGCTGCGCTTTGGTCAGCATAAAGACTCCGTCACCGCCGTTATCAAACTCAAGCCAGGTGAACGGCACATCCGGATATTGATCCATCAGATGTACCATGCTGTTACCCACTTCACAAATCAGAATACCGTCGTCGGTCAGGTAATCCGGCGCACAGCCCAGAATGCGACGAGTCAGGTGCAGGCCATCGCTGCCGGAGGCAAGACCCAACTCCGGCTCGTGGCGGTACTCTGACGGCAGATCGTCCATATCTTCTTCATCCACGTACGGCGGATTGGTGACAATCAGATCGTACTGCAGAGTTGGCAGATCGCGGAACAGGTCGGAACGGATCGGCGTGACGTTATGGATCATTCCGTGTTCTTCGATGTTGTATTCGGTGACCGCCAGCGCATCAGGGGAAACATCGATAGCATCGACTTCGGCCTCTGGGAAAGCGTACGCGCAGGCAATGGCGATACAGCCGCTGCCGGTACACATATCCAGAATATGCTCAGGCTGATGATTGATTAAACCAGCGAAACGGTTGTTAATCAGTTCACCAATCGGTGAACGAGGCACCAGAACGCGATCGTCAACATAGAATTCATGACCGCAGAACCAGGCTTTGTTGGTCAGATAGGCGACCGGGATGCGCTCATTGACGCGGCGAATCACGCGTTCAACAATCAGCTGCTTTTCGCTGGTTGTCAGGCGGGCAATGCGCATATCTTCAGGGATATCCAGCGGCAGGTACAGCGTTGGCAGTACCAGCTGTACGGCTTCATCCCACGGGTTGTCGGTGCCATGACCGTACCAGATATTGGCCGCGCTAAAGCGGCTTACCGCCCAGCGTAACATGTCCTGAATGGTGTGCAGCTCATTGACTGCTTCTTCAACAAATATCTTATCCACGTTGTCCTCCAGGGCATGCGTCGGGGTAAATTCGGCGGCTAGTTTGCCATGAAGACGGCGATAAATCAGCATTCTTGCGTAGGCCGTGGGGAAAAAAGCGTTTTCGCTGCAGGGAACGACATGAAAAGGTAAACTAGTGGAAAAAATGACTGAGAATAATCCATGAAAAAGACACCCTCACTGAGCGAGGAGGATCAGGCGCTCTTTCAGCAGTTGATGACCGGGACGCGTAAAATTAAGCAGGACACGATTGTCCATCGCCCGCTGCGCAAGAAAATCAGCGAGATCCCCCCCAAGCGATTGCTGCAGGAGCAGGCAGATAATAGCCACTTCTTTTCCGATGAATTTCAACCGCTGCTGAATACCAACGGCCCGGTAAAATACGTGCGCGAAGACGTCAGCCATTTTGAACTGAAAAAACTGCGCCGCGGTGATTATTCCCCGGAACTGTTCCTCGATCTACACGGCTTAACGCAAATGCAGGCCAAACAAGAGCTCGGCGCACTGATCGCCGCCTGCCGCCGGGAACATGTATTTTGCGCCTGCGTAATGCACGGCCATGGCAAGCATATATTGAAACAGCAAACGCCGCTGTGGTTGGCCCAACACCCGCACGTCATGGCATTTCATCAGGCGTCAAAAGAGTACGGCGGAGATGCCGCGCTGCTGGTGCTAATTGAAGTGGAAGAGTGGCTGCCGCCAGAATTACCGTAATCCGATGTCCGACGCGGGCCTTCACGCTTCGTCCGGGTAAACGCAAAAGCGCCATTGGCTGCCAGAATAAGAGCGGGTTGCGGTTTAGCAACTTGCTCCCGATCCGGACAGCCTGATGGCGCTACGATTATCAGGCTTAGAGATAGCTGCGGTTTACAGTCTACAGCGACCTGCGGGTGCAGACGTTAAATAGCTTTCGCCATCTTGAGGTTGCACGGGCTCATTTGCCAGTTAAGAGTCCCTTGCCCATTGGCATCGAGGGTGACGCTGGCAATGGCGGATGTGGTAAACATCGGCGGAACTTCACCAGGGCAAAGCTCAGCGACCAGGTAACCCACCAGCGGCAGGTGAGAGATCACCAGCACCGATGACGTTCCTTCGTTCGCTAACGCATTAAGATAGGCGCTAACCAGTCCGATATCGCCGCACGGCGTTAACTCCTGCAAAACGTCGACCTCTTTTGGCAGGTTTATACACTCCCCTACCACTTCCAGCGTCTGTTCTGCACGCAGATATGGACTGACCAGAATACGATCGATGTCCACTTTTTGGCCTTTCAGCCAGGTTGCCATCTGACGAGATTCATCACAACCACAACCGGTGAGAGGACGAACCGAATCACTCGCTGCATCGAGAGCAGCGTCGCCGTGACGCATAATAAAAACTTGCATATTGCACCGCTTTTGTTAACCAGAAGCACCAGCGTCACCATGATGGTGACGCGGTAGCCGGGCATTGTGCCTTATCCATTCACTGAATGAAACGCTGATTTTTACCTTACTGGCGTAAGTATAGTCAACATCTGTTTACAAAATAGTCAGAAACCTTGTGTTCAATCGGGGTTCTCCTACTTTGACCTCAATTCAGCGGAACTGTTTCATGACCTGGCCAAAAGGTTAGTTCACGTTCTGCCCGCTGCAAAAGTGCCTCGCAGGGAGTGAAGCGCGAACCGTACTGGGTAGCCAACCGTTGCAATCGGGCAACCACTTCACCCGCCCCCAGCGTATCCATATAACGGAGCGGGCCACCGAGAAACGGTGGGAATCCAATACCAAATACTGCGCCGATATCCCCATCACGCGCACTACGGACAATACCTTCGTCAATGCAGCGCGCGGCTTCGTTGAGCATTAACATCACGCAGCGTTCGGCAATTTGCTGTGCCGAACACTGGCTATGCCGAGGCGCCATTCCCGCCAGTGAATAGACCGCCTTATCGACCTGTTTCTTGCTTTTACGCCCTTTCACACCATAAAGATAGAAACCACGACCATTTTTTCTTCCTTTGCGATCGTCATTCAAAATTGCCTGAATCAAACTTGCAGGAGCGCTAAATCGTTCACCATAAGCGGCTTCAAGGATAGGCAAAATCTTGGTGCCGGTATCAATGCCCACTTCATCAAGCAGCTGAATTGGCCCAACCGGGAAACCAAATTTAACCAATGCGTTATCAATATCTTCCACGCTTTCGCCTTCCACCAGCATGCGCATGGCTTCGGCAATATAAGGCGCCAGAATGCGGTTAACATAAAAGCCTGCTTTATCGGCAACCACAATCGGCGTTTTACCCTGCTTTTTCGCCAGCTTGACGGTCGTGGCAATCGTCTGCTCAGAGGTTCCGGCATGCGGGATCACCTCAACCAACGGCATCTTTTCAACGGGGCTGAAAAAGTGTAAACCGATAACCTGATCGGGCTTTTGCGCAAAGGCGGCAATATCGCCAATCGGTAAAGATGAGGTATTTGAAGCAAAAATGGTGTGAGATGCGCAGTTTTGCTCGACTTCACTAACCATCTTCTGCTTCAGCGCCAGATCTTCAAATACAGCTTCAATCACCACGTCACGATGCGCAAAACCACAATAGTCCGTGCCGCCGGAAATGATTGCCAACTGGCTGTCACGTTCTGCAGCCTTCATATGACGACGGCGGACTTTTTGCTCCAGTTGATCCCAACTGTATTTCAGGGCATGGTTAATACCATTCGCGTTAATATCTTTAATCCGCACCGGCAGCCTGCCTTTTACTGCCGTGACGTAAGCAATGCCCCCTCCCATCAGGCCACCGCCAAGAATGCCGACCGAGTGCAGCGGGCCAGCCTCGACGCTGGCGCCAGGATCTTTTTTCAGATCGGTGCTGGCAAAGAATATATTGCGTAAAGCCTGCGACTGTGGCGTCATCGCCAGTTCCCCGAATGCTCGCGCTTCCGCTTCATATCCGCTACTGGTTCCATGCGCCAAACCCGTTTCAATCACCTGCAAAATTTTATCGGTTGCCGGGTAGTTACCCTGGGTCTTCTGCGCCGTTTTTTTGCTCGCCATGCTGAATAACAGATTACGGCCTAATGGACCGGCCAGAATACGTTCCCGAATCGGCAGCCGACGCTGTTCATGCCGGGGTTTGCGCGCGTACTCTGCGGCAGCATCAAGCAATATAGAGTGTGGGACCACTTCATCAACTAGCCCAACCTTGAGCGCTTGACGGGCGCGTAGCTGCTTGCCGGTGAGGATCATATCCAGCGCAGTGCTCACGCCAACCAAACGCGGTAACCGTTGTGTTCCGCCCGAACCAGGCAACAGGCCCAGTTGAACTTCCGGCAGCCCCAGCACGGTACGTCCATCATCGGTACAAATACGCGCGTGGCAGGCGAGCGCCAGCTCAAGCCCGCCGCCCAAACATGCCCCGTGAATTGCCGCCACAACGGGAATCGATAGGCTGGAAAGCTCAGCCATCACCTGCTGCCCCTGGCGGGCTAATGCTTCGGCCTCCTGAGCGCTTTGACAGCGGCCAATCATGTTGATATCGGCTCCGGCAATAAAGTTATCGGGCTTCGCAGAGATGATCACCACCCCCAGCAGCGTTTTGTTTTCTCTGATTTGCTTGAGAATCGATCGTACCTGACCACCAAATTCCGCCTTCAGGGTATTCATTTTTTCATCGGGCACATCAATTGCCACAACGGCGACGTTGTCAGGACGAACGGTAAGCGTGAATGCAGATTTCATTTCCATTATTAGGCCTCCAGAACCATTGCCGCACCAAGCCCGCCCGCCGCACAGGCGGTCACCAGACCAAACCCGCCGCCGCGACGACGCAGTTCGTTAAGCGTCTGAGTGATCATACGCGCACCGGTTGCTGCGAATGGGTGGCCGTAGGCAATAGAGCCGCCCAGCACGTTAAATTTACTTTCATCAACCTCGCCGGTGGCATGGCTGCGCCCCAGCACCTCACGGGCAAATTTCTCGCTTGCCAGACACTGAATATTCGCGAGCGTCTGAGCGGCAAAGGCTTCATGCATATCAATAAGCGTCAGATCAGCAAAGCTTAGTCCTGCGCGCTCCAGCGCCAGTGGCGTCGACCAGGCCGGCCCCAGCAGCATGTCCTGCCAGACGTCAATCGCGGTAAATGCATAGCTACGCAGGTAGCCCAGCGGCGTGAGCCCCAGCTCTTTAGCGCGGGATTCGGTCATCAGGATCACCGCCGCGGCGCCGTCGGTTAAGGGGGTGCTATTTGCCGCCGTCACCGTTCCGTGCTGGCGATCAAACGCCGGGCGCAGTTTGGCATAATCGGCAAGCGTTGAATTGGCGCGAATATTATTGTCCTGCTCCAGCGGAGTACGATACGGCGGCGAGTATGCCGTCATCACTTCATCACTGAGCTTTCCTTGCGCCCAGGCCTGTGCCGCCAGTTGGTGCGAGCGGTTGGCCAGTGCGTCTTGCTGTTCACGGGTAATACCATAGGTTTTCGCCATTTGCTCGGCGGTATCGCCCATCCGCAGCCCGGTCGAATACTCGGCAACCGCCGGTGGCACCGGTGCCAGATCGCGTAAACGCAAACGAGAAAAAAGCTTAAGTTTTTGTCCCAGGGTACGGGCTTTATTGGCATCCACCAGCGTGCGCGCTAGCTTTTTACTGACGCCAATGGGCAGCACGGAAGAGGAATCTGCGCCGCCGGCAATGCCTGCACGGATAGTTCCCGCCATTAAGCTTTCAGCGACGTTTGCCACCGCCTGAAAGCTCGTCGCGCAGGCGCGACTGACGCTATAGGCATCGGTGTGTACGTTCATGCCGGTGCCAAGCACAATTTCTCGCGCGATATTCGGAGCGGCAGGCATTTGCACTACCTGACCAAACACCAGTTGTTCAATCACATCCGGGGAAATTTCGCTGCGCGCCATCATTTCACCCACCACCATCTTCCCTAGATCCACAGCGGGGACGCCATGAAAAGCGGTCGCCTGACGGGCAAACGGGGTACGTAACCCACTCACAATAGCAATGCGATCGCCCTGGCGGGTGATTAGCGGTAGCGACTGACTCATAACTTTCCCCTGTTATCGGAAATAAACCAAGTGGTCTGACCTGATAACATTCTTAACTAATTTTTTACACTTAGCCAATCGAAGAGAGGAAAAAATGGGAGCTAAAACACATTGAGCACAAAAGAAAACGCCCCTGCGGCATCAGCAGCAGGGGCGTTATTAAAGAACAGTTTGCCGGAATGCGATTAACGCAGGCCGAGCTGGAAAATCAGCGTTTCAGCTTCGCAGGCAAAGACGAAGTCGATGTCCAGCTGTACGCCACCTTCCACTTCTTTAAAGGTAGAGGTGATTTTGCATGGCTCAGACTCCACGCCGCGCGCTTTTTCAGTCAGCGCAGCCAGAGTTTCTTCTGCTTCAGCACGGTTCGCGAATACGCGGCTGTAAGATGCGGTGCAGTCGGTGTTGTCCATGATGGTACCAACATCCATGCAGCAGCAAACTGGGGTTTCATCAGCACTACATTTACTCATTGCAGATTTCCTCTGTTTTTGTGCACCCAAGGTGCCAGATAAACTATGTGCCTATTTTACGCCCGCCCGCCATCGCTCTCCAGTCGATAATGAGATGAAAGCTGATAAGTGACCGAAATCACAATTAAAAATGATCTAGAACAAATTCAGCGTTTGACGCCCCATGACCAGACCCGCAATTTTGCCAACCAGATCTCGTTTCAAACAACATCTTTGAAAATATTAATAAACAATATTGCAACATACCATCTGGTCAGACCTATACTCTCGTCACTGGTCTGATTTCTAAGTTGTAGTCCAGCCCCTACACTTCGCGCTTCTGTTACTACATGTAACATTGTTTGTATAAAAATAACTCAATGAGGTTATGGTCATGAGCCAAAAAACCCGTTTCACGAAGTCTGCTCTTGCTGTTGCAGTGGCACTTGTTTCTACCCAAGCCTGGTCAGCAGGTTTCCAGCTAAATGAATTCTCATCCTCTGGTCTGGGCCGCGCCTATTCAGGTGAAGGCGCTATCGCCGATGATGCGGGTAATGCCAGCCGTAACCCGGCGCTGATTATGATGTTCGACCGCCCAGAGTTTTCTATCGGCGCGGTATTTATCGACCCTGACGTGAATATCACAGGTAAATCTCCGGCTACCGGCAAAAGCACCGACGCTGACAATATCGCGCCAACCGCCTGGGTGCCAAACGTCCACTTCGTGATGCCAATTAACGAACAGTTTGGCTGGGGGGCTTCCATCACCTCCAACTACGGTCTGGCCACTGAGTTCAATAATAGCTACGCGGCCGGCATGTATGGCGGCAAGACCGACCTCCAAACCGCTAACCTGAATCTGAGCGGCGCTTACCGCCTGAGCAGCAACTGGAGCTTCGGCCTCGGTTTTGATGCCGTGTACGCTAAAGCGAAAATTGAGCGCTATGCAGGTGATGCAAGCCTGAGTTTCCCAGGTGCTGCGGGTAACTTAGTGGGGATCACTGGCCCTGACTCACAAATTGCGCACCTGAAAGGTGACGAGTGGGGATACGGCTGGAATGCGGGCATTTTGTACGAACTGGATAAGAATAACCGCTGGGGTCTGACTTATCGCTCAGAAGTGAAAATTGACTTCGACGGCGATTATAAAAGCTCTATTACTAGCCGTGGCAACCAACTGCTCGCAGCTCGTGGCATTACTGGCCTGCCTTACGGCACCGATGGGCGCACCGTTCCGGGTTCTTTGACCCTGAACCTGCCTGAAATGTGGGAAATCTCCGGTTATAACAAAGTCGATCCACAGTGGGCTATCCACTATAGCATCGCCTACACCAGCTGGAGCCAGTTCCAGGAGCTGAAAGCGACCGGTTCTAATGGTCAGGAGCTGTTCTATAAAGACGAGAGCTTTAAAGACGCTTACCGTATCGCCCTGGGTACCACCTATTACTACGACAAAAACTGGACCTTCCGTACCGGTATTGCGTTTGATGATAGCCCGGTTCCTGCAAACCATCGCTCAATCTCCATCCCGGACCAGGACCGTTTCTGGCTGAGCGCCGGTACCACCTATGCGTTTAACGAAGATGCCTCCATCGACGTCGGCGCGTCTTATATGCACGGTCAAACCGTTACCGTTCAGGAAGGCAATTACACCTTCAAATCTGAAGGTAAAGCCTGGCTGTTTGGTACCAACTTCAACTATCGTTTCTGATAGCCTGAAGACATAAAAAAAGGGTGAACATGATGTTCACCCTTTTTTATTGCCGAGCGGTTACTCGGAATCGATATCCTTCAGATCGCCCTCAATCGCCTGCGCATTCGGGTTCACTTCCGGTTTCAGCTTGCCGCCGTTAGCAATAAAGTCATGCTGCTGGAAGTAGGCTTCACGGACCATAATGTACGGATCGGAGGATTGACGTAACAGGCCATCAGAGTCGAGCAGTTGTGCCCGCGTTTCGACCCCTTCAACCACCCATTTCCCAATCGACATTGGCCAGGTCAGCCACGAGAGCACGGGATAAGTGGTATCCGCCATATCGCCAACATCTTCACGTAAGGTAAAGCTGCCGTAGAACGGTAGCTGCATATACGGACCGTAACCCACGCCATAATGCCCCAGCGTACTGCCAAAACGATGCGGCTGAACGCGCTGCAGCTTTGGATTCGCCATACCAGCAACGTCAATGAAGCCCCCCATCCCAAGAACGGTGTTCAGGAAGAAACGCGTAAAGTGCACCATCCCCTGATACGGGTCACCCTGTAAGAAGGAGTTCACCATTATGGCCGGCTCTTCCAGGTTACTGGTAAAGTTGCCAAGGCCATTACGCGCAGGCTGCGGAACATAATCACGCCACGCCACGGCGACAGGACGAACGACGTACGGATCCAACACATTGAAGTTGAAGCTGTACATCGTTCGGTTAAATCCTTCAAACGGGTCTGAACGCCCCTGTTGTTCTGTACCGGAACTCGCACAACCCACCAGCAGTGTGGTTCCTAGCGCAAGCGCCGACAGGCGAAGCTTCATAAATGTCTCCCTGTTGATAATGGCTATTGCTGACTGCCATCCATGACGGAACGCGTGCGTATCCGCCTATTTAGATGTGAGCGATTGTAACAGCCCATCGAACGATGTCTATATAACTGGTCTCGTTGATTTTATCATAGCCTGGTAATGCCTGCGTCGCGGGGCATAAACGTCTCCGGCACAATAAAGGCAGAATGCCTGCATCACCTCTTTTCAGAATACATCCACCCATACCTCAGGCAGAAGCCGCTACGCTTAAGCTATCTGTGCTTATTTCAGGGGGCTGAGATGGATGACTTCAAACAACAAAAAATAGATAGCCACAGTGACGAACTCGAAGTTGAGAGTGAAGAGAAGGAAAACGGTAAAAAGATAGAGGTGGATGAGGATCGGCTACCTTCCCGCGCCATGGCAATTCACGAACATATCCGCCAGGAAGGTGAAAAGGAAATGGAGCGCGATGCCATGGCGCTGCTGTGGTCGGCCATTGCGGCCGGGTTATCAATGGGAGCCTCGCTGTTGGCAAAAGGTATTTTCCACGTCCAGCTTGAAGGCGTGCCCGGCGGATTTTTGCTGGAAAACCTCGGTTATACCTTCGGCTTTATTATCGTCATTATGGCCCGCCAGCAGCTATTTACCGAAAATACCGTCACCGCCGTCTTGCCCGTGATGCAAAAACCAACCCTCAGCAACTTTAGTTTACTGATGAGGTTATGGGGCGTTGTGCTATTGGGAAATATCATTGGAACCGGGATTGCCGCATGGGCTTTTGAACATATGCCCATTTTTGATGAGCAGACTCGCGACGCATTCGTCAAAATAGGGATGGATGTCATGAAGAACAGTCCAACTGAGATGTTCGCCAACGCGATTATATCCGGTTGGTTGATTGCAACGATGGTCTGGATGTTCCCCGCCGCCGGAGCCGCGAAAATTGTCGTCATTATCCTGATGACATGGCTTATTGCGCTGGGCGATACCACCCACATTGTGGTCGGTTCGGTCGAAATTCTCTATCTGGTATTCAATGGCTCGCTGCACTGGAGTGATTTTATTTGGCCGTTCGCACTACCGACGCTTGCCGGAAATATCTGCGGTGGGACCTTTATATTCGCGTTAATGAGCCATGCGCAGATCCGCAATGATATGAGCAATGCGCGAAAAGAAAAGCAGCGTTTACAGGCCCATGATAAGACGAAAAAGGATTAAACAAGGGGCGTGCGATGCGAAATGGCGATGGTTTGAGCAGTCAGGTGGTGATGTACTTACTCCTGCGAATAAAAAACGCTATACTCGTGCCGCTTCGTCCCCTTAGTTAAAGGGATATATCAAATAAATACATTAACACATTATAAATACTGATTTTAATATCAAAATAATGATATTATCTGTACGCGATTATGTACTCATTAAATTGTCGAGTCATGTTCATCAATACGCCAGATACGGTATATTAGCGTGGCAAAGGCCCTTACCTCATCCTGCTCTCCCCCTTGGACAGCCTCTACGCTATTCGTAAGCAGCGTAGTACCCATGCATTTTGCAAATTAGCTACGGCCGCCATACAACCGCAGCGCATTGTCACCCTCGACTGGATGTGGCGAACGCTCAATAATCGAATTGCCGATGCTCACTTCTATCACCTAGCAGTTTGCATTTATTTGGCACAGTATCTCAGGTGTAATAGTCTGCTCGGTTTGGTCTACCGCCTCACGGCATTAACAACCTATCCGTTTCTGCGCAATACCTGACCTGCCCCCAGTAATCGTTCACGCAGAAGCAGTGATGATTGCTCTCTATCCATTCGCATCCTTCTGACTAAACTGCCAGTTTCGCTTACTAAGTTCACGATAAAGTCGTCCGTACGCACGTATTGATATCGCCTAGACAGTGGCCACAAAGACGGGATAAATGCCTTGTTTTCGTGGTATAACTTGCACTCCCTCTAAATACTGTATGAGTAAACAGCGTAGTTGCTAATAGTTTTTCATGAGCTCGTGCTTATCAGGTTTTACATAGATCCAAACCTATGGTCCGTTAGTTTTTATGAAGCATCATATATGCTGTCAATGACACTAAAATTAAATCACGGTAACTCACAACCGGCGTTGTATTTTCTTATAACTGGGATTATTCTATTGCGTTTCATGGTTTCAACTTCAACCATCAATGGATTAGGTCTAGCTAAATGGTTTTGTCGATACAGTATTTAAGAGGAATAGCAGCTATCACTGTGTTTTTTTCTCATTGCGTATGGTTTATCAATGGCCAATATGTAGAGCAGAATTTAGGCACTATGCTTTTTAGCCAGCTTGCATTTGGTGTTGACCTTTTTTTTGTTATCAGTGGATTCGTTATTTGCCTAGCTTCTGAAAAAGAAACATCCGCCCTCCACTTTATTATCAAGAGATTTTTTAGAATATATCCTGTAATGATACTCATGATCATTTCCCTCGCGATATATAATGGTCTTGAATTTAATTATGAAAACTTAAAAACCGTATTACGATCAATGATACCTCTTCATAAAGATTATGGGAGCAACCCTCCATTCTTTGGTTATAATTTTTATGCCCCTGCATGGACACTGACATATGAGTTATTTTTCTACTCAATATTTGCATTAACTTTCTTGGTAAGAAAAAGCACATCAAGATGGCTTTATTGTTCACTGCTATGCCTTCTTTCTGTATTTACAATACAACTTACATTTAATGGCCATGTAACTCTTGTTAATTACAAATCACTTATTCCATTGGTTCCACATTTCACATGGCTATTATCTATTGCTTCTTCGCCAATGCTGGTAGATTTTGTATTCGGAATGATAGCCTATGCAATTTATAAGCACTTTCCAAAAAGGTTCAGTAGTGAGTCTTTCAGGTATTCTCTGATTTTTATATTGTTACTATCCTGTTTGGTCATCCAGTCAGGAGTAATGATGCCAAATCACAATCCAATGGATTTCGGATTCCAGTTTCTACACGGCCCTAGGAAATGGGGATTGGTTGCATTCGTGATAGTTTTATGCGCTGTATTATATGAAAAAAATTACGGTTTAAAAATATACGAACCACTTAAAAAACTTGGCGATATTTCGTATTCATTTTATTTGTTCCAGTTGCTTGCGTTTTCTTTTATAACTGATATAGGGAATAGGTATGGAATAACTGGTTTCAGCCAAGTTTTCTTTGCTCTTTTTATCAACCTAGGTGTTTCATTTATGCTTTACACCTATGTAGAAAAACCGTCCATTCGGTTAGCGCGGATATTTATCAACAAAATCTAATATAAATAGATTGGCGATTTCTATCGCCAATCTTATCCAACACCCGACACTTTCTATTTATGCATAAAAATTCAATTTAATATTTTGATACTATTTACTTACTAGCCAACTGTTCCAAACCTAATTAAGCTCGTTCTTTTTCTTATATATAAAATATTCATATCGCACTGAAATCTATTAAATAAAAAAATATAATCTTATTGTATAATAACTGTACCACATTACAGAAGATTGATATAACCAACTAATTTATTTGTCAATTTAATCATTTTGCACATAAAACAGCCTGAAAAATCATATCGTAACCTGCTAATCGTTAAGCGTATATTTCTGATTTTGGGGAATGATTTTTTTCTTACTGGCCCGCATTACATCACTGGGCAATCATCAAACTCCATCGTTCGCATATCGTTTACCGCGTGTGTGACAACGCCAAAAATCCCATCGTTTTCATCCGCCCATTCGGGATCGATCTTATCCTTACGACCGTCACCGCTTAAATGCTCAAAGTGTGGATACGGATAAAGCCGATACCGCCTCAACTGAAACTCACCCCCTAGGCTGCAAACAACCACAGAGCCATCACAAGGCTTTACCGAAGCATCAACGATAAGTAACGCCTCTTGTGCGATTCCGGCGCGTATGTACGTTGTTGCGGCCCTCATGAAATATGTTGCGCTTGGGTGCACGATAAATTGCTGGTCGAGGGAAATCCGGCTTTCGACGTAATCTTGCGCTGGTGAAACAAAACCCATATCAATATCTCCCGCTGTTCGGGTTGTAGAGCATAAATGTACGCGCTTCACCCTCCTGGTCTGAAATGTCTTTGAACGTCGTGATGTAACACTCGATCCAGTTGTTGGCCTCTTTTAGTGACCAATGCCAATTTACCGCCGCAAGTTTTTCGACAAAATCGACAGTCGTTACTGTACTTCGTCCGTTGGCCTCTTTTCTAACGGCATCCCTGAATGCGCCCTCAATTTCGTATCGACGAGGCATTTTTGCCCCGTAACCTGATTACTGTATATGTATGCAGTATACATACTGTATGCATACACAGCAAAGAGGAGCTAAAGCATGTCTGTGGAACTCGTTTATGACAAAAGAAATTTTGATGGTTTGCCAGGTGCCAAAGACATCATTCTGGGAGAGTTAAGTAAGAGAGTACACCGCATCTTCCCTGATGCTGATGTCAGAGTGAAACCGATGATGACACTACCGGCGATCAATACGGATGCCAGTAAGCATGAGAAGGAACAGATCAGTAAAGCTGTTCAGGAGATGTTTGAAGAGGCTGAGTTTTAGCTTGTTACAGAATAGGAGATGTTCGGGGTAAGATTTGCCAGCAGGTGAGTATCTGCTGGCAGGTCATGGTTAATGCTCGCGACTAAGTACACCGATGTTATGTTCCTAAGTATCGTGAATGAGTTAAAGAGGTAATATTTGTGATTAACATCACACACGAATACGAGCATTAAGATTAGGCAGGAGTTGAATACAAAGACGTCATGTTGAAGCGCGGCGCATAAATCTCAACATGTAAATTAGCGGCCCAATCACAATAAATGAAATCAACAATACAATAACTTCAATTGGCCAGAATACTGCAATCAATAAGTAACAAGCCATTTCGAGATTAGTAATGCGCTCTTCCGATAAAAGCAGGTGAAGTGAGATAAAAATGCATACTACAGAAACAACATAACTTACTGTTAACACTGGCAACCCCATCCGTGAAGATCCTCAATATTCTTTTTTAGCTTTACTGTGTTTACATCGCGAGAATCACACTCTAACCCAAAACACGTATTTTTTGTATGCTTTTTCGCACGTTAATGCGAGAGAAAACATATTGATTAAACATCTTTTTAAGATGGTATAGCTTGTCATTAAGCCATACCGTATAGCATTGTTCATGCTCCCGATTGAATCGCCACTGCTTTAACAGACACCTCAGAGTCATTCAAAATGGCTTAAAGAGAGGTGCACATGAGCAGTAAGCGTTATCCTGAAGAATTTAAAATTGAAGCCGTCAAACAGATTGTTGATCGTGGCCATTCTGTTTCCAGTGTTGCAACACGTCTCGATATCACTACTCACAGTCTTTATGCCTGGATAAAGAAATACGGGCCGGACTCTTCCACCAACAGAGAGCCGTCAGACGCCCAGGCTGAGATCCGCCGACTCCAGAAGAAGCTGAAGCGGGTTACTGACGAACGGGACATATTAAAAAAGCCGCGGCGTACTTCGCAAAGCTGTCCAACTGAGGTACGCCTTTATCCGTGACAACTCCTGTTATTGGCCCGTTCATCTACTCTGCCGGGTTCTGAATGTTCATCCGAGTGGGTTTTACACCTGGCTTCAGCAACCGCATTCACTACGGCTTCAGGCGGATCTCAGACTGACAGGACAAATCAAACAGTTCTGGCTTGAGTCCGGTTGCGTTTATGGCTATCGAAAAATCCATCTCGACCTGCGAGAAAGCGGGCAACAATGTGGGATTAACCGGGTCTGGCGGCTGATGAAGCGTGCCAGGATAAAGGCTCAGGTCGGATATCGAAGCCCACGAGCGCGTAAAGGTGAAGTCAGTATCGTGACACCCAACAGGCTCCAGCGACAGTTCAACCCGGAAGTTCCGGATGAACGTTGGGTAACAGACATAACTTACATCCGAACCCACGAAGGCTGGCTGTATCTGGCCGTAGTTGTTGACCTGTTCTCGCGCAAAGTTATCGGGTGGTCAATGCAACCCCGGATGACAAAAGATATTGTTCTGAATGCGCTTTTGATGGCCGTGTGGCGACGTAATTCCCAAAAACAGGTGCTGGTTCATTCTGACCAAGGTAGTCAGTACACAAGCCATGAGTGGCAGTCGTTCCTGAAATCACACGGTCTGGAGGGCAGTATGAGTCGTCGTGGTAACTGTCACGACAACGCAGTTGCAGAAAGCTTTTTCCAGCTACTGAAGCGTGAATGGATAAAGAGAAAGATCTACGGAACACGGGAAGAAGCACGCAGCGATATTTTTGATTACATCGAATTGTTTTATAACAGTAAGCGTCGGCATGGTTCGAGTGATCAGATGCCACCGATGGAATATGAAAAACAATATTATCAACGGCTCGGAAGTGTCTAGATTATCCGTGGCGATTCAGCAAATCGTTTTGCTTGCAGCCCTACATCTCTTTCCCTTCGAGCAGCAACAATCATTTCCCTAATTTGAGTTAACTCCTTCTCTTCAGATGTAATCTTAGCTTTAAATCTTTCAATATCTTTCTCAAACCTGCTCTCAACCGATTTTGTAAAATAACGCGTGAGTACATCTTTTAAAAGGTAAGCAATACCGGCTAAGAATCCAATCGAAGTGATAGTGCTCAGAATCCATATAATTAAATTATCTACCACAACATAACCCCTTTTTATATAGTTCACATCGGATAATAATTAACTAATTTTTTTAGCATGCCACATTATTTTTTCATAATATAGTTCGTATGCTTCTTTCTGCTCATCAAGCCAGTCTTGTTTGTTATACACGGCCATCACTCCAGTAAGTTCGTGTCCCAGCATCTTCTCTGTTACATGGGGCGCGACGCCCTCCCCTGACAAGTTTGTCACCAATGAACGCCTGAAATCATGGGTCGTCCAGTGCGGTATATCAATTCCCTTTTTTAAATTTCGGATGTACAAATTAGCGGTGCTTGCGTCAAGAGTCCGATCTAGAAACTTACCAGGGAACAGAACGTCATTCCCAGCATTCAACAATCGCTCAACGAAAGGCTCCATTTGCTTGAAGATAGGTCTGCGGATAACGTTCCCCATCTTTGAATGCTCTTCTGGCGTTGTCCAGATCATGTCGTCCGTATTGAACTCTGCCGGAGTTGCTAAACGCATTTCAGAAATACGTGGCCCCCATAGCATTGTCATTTGGTGCAGAACACGGTTAGAGGTAACGAGTTTGGATTCCTCCATCGCTTTCCAAATCTTAGCCAATTCCGTCCATGTCAGTACCCTTTTGCCCACATCTGGTTTTTTCCCGATCGTCTTCACGCTAAGCTTTAGCAGCTCACAAGACGGAACGAGCTGGCGGCTGATGCACCAGTTAATCACCGATCTGAGTTGCAACATCAGGACACGCGCTTTTTTGATATTTTTCTTTTCCTGGCGAGTAAAGTATTGCACCCAGCTCGAAACCGGTATGTGTGCTACTGGCACATCCTCAAATTCTGTGTACATGGTGTTGTACACAACGGACTTATAGAGCGTCTGCGTATTTGGTTTTAGTGTGGTGGCGTAGTTATCCCACCACTGATCGAGGCACTCTTTAAGAGTCAGTTCACCACCAGTTCGGGTAAAATAATTTTTTGGCGAGATACCCTTGGTGTACAATTCGCGCATCTCACCGACTATCACCCTGGCATCTTTAAGTGTGACTGCTGGATAACGGCCTACGGTCAAACGAACCGGCTTACCATTCCAGCGATATCGGTATTGAAATGTAATCGTTCCGACTGGCGTTATGCGTACACTCAGCCCATCACCATCTGTCAGCTCAGGCGCTCCAGAGTAGGGCTTACCGTGTATGCTTCGTAGCTTTGTATCGCTGAGTGCCATTTTATAACCTGTACACAATGATTTTTCTCATTCTGTACTCAATATGTACTCAATGGCAAGTGAACGACACGGATTTATAACGGAACAGATAGAGATAACCGGAACACAAAAGAAATGAATTGCTTGCCGCAACAAGGTTTTTTGCGATAACATCACAAACAAGCAAAACGCTTAAGATTCAAGCCGTTCTATGTCCCCTTAGTTAAATGGATATAACGAGCCCCTCCTAAGGGCTAGTTGCAGGTTCGATTCCTGCAGGGGACACCATTTCTCAATGATGTTTCCTCATCCATTATCCAGCGCAATCCATTGTCGCCATCCCGATAAAGATGACACCACTTGCTCTCGTCAATCTCAGCAACCGATATGCCACCATAGCGCCATGCAATGCGCCACTCAGTCGTCTCCAGAACAAGAGGGATTGCACCTCTTCCTGTTTGCCTTCGTGTTTACAGATGCTATATCAATAATTCTCGGCGAATTAATTAGGCCGTGAATAATCAGTAACCGGGCATAAACTGGGAAATAAGCATAAGCAAACATCCTTAATGCTTATCAATTAAGAAATAGTAATCATTATTTTCTTTACCACCTATTGAAATGATTATAGGTTATGAGTAATTGCACCCGCAAAGTTAACACGAAAATAACGGCAGTAGGAAACTACCACTGGGGATATGATGGGAAATAATTTCGATAAATTAAATTTAATTATTGATAAATTAAACGATGCTATCCTCAGTCACCATGAATGGACCGGAAATATAATCGCCATCAGATTATTAAATGGTGAATCAATAAAAACAATCGTTGATGTTGATGCCCATAAAAAATGCAAGTCGTATGATCTTTTACAGAAAATAGAGAATGAGCCCTCTTTTCCTGAGGGCGCGCTGCTAAAGAAAGTCCAGCGGGCGCATAAAGATATGCATGATAAAGCACGTGAGTTGATCTTATCGTATCAAAATGAGGTGATCACCAATGACGTGCTGACTGCCTATATACATTCTCAACAGGGATTCGTTAGTCGCGTAGAAACATTAAAAAGCCGCATCTCAACGCTCATCAACACTGCCGACCCTCTGACGGGCCTCCCCACCAGACCTTCGTTACAGCTACAAATTCACGACATCACCGAATCAAAAGCGGATGATCTGTTTATCGTCATTATTGATTTAGACCATTTTAAAAGAGTGAATGACACTTATGGTCATAATACCGGTGATGAAGTGTTGAGAACATTTTCATTATCATTACAATCAAAAATAAGATCGACGGAAAAACTTTATCGTTATGGCGGTGAAGAGTTTGTGATGCTAATTTACGCCGACAACAACGCCTCTGCGGGCTACGCCGGTTCACGGCTATGTAAAAACATCCGTGATACAAAAATACAGTATCATGACAAAATAATTGAAATTACTGCCACTATTGGCATTTCCAAATATAAATACAATTTATCATTTGAAGAAAACATTGAAATTGCTGATCAGGCGATGTACTACGGAAAGTCTGCGGGCCGCGACCGCTGTATCATTGACGATGGGTTAGGTCATTTCATTGACTATTCCACAATATGCGATCATTAAGAATGTCTTTTTTGCTGTTTTTGCACCATGTTCACACACTGACATTTAGCATGACGAGTAAGCGCATCTAACGATTATTTGTCGCGATGAGAGGGATCTTTATGCTCAAAAAAGTGAATTCAGAAAGCGGGCTTCTTCCCGAAGAGATGGGAACGCTAATCCGACATGACCGATCGCGTGATGATGTCCTTAGAATGTTCTTACAGTTAACGACATCACTGTTCAATATGCCGTCAGGTTATATCTCGATCGTGGATGATAAAACGCATAATGTTATCGTCTCACATCAAATTTCAATGGCTCCCAAGCCTCGTCAGTTTTCTTTCTGTCAGTATGTTGTTGATTCATGCCAGCCGGTGATTGTGCCTGATACCCTGAAGGATTTGCGCTTTTGTGAGCATCCGATGGTGGTTGGGCCGGCAGGGATTCGGTTTTATGCCGGCATCCCGTTAACCTTCAAAAATGGCTCAACAATCGGTTCCTACTGCGTGATTGATACCATTCCCCGCCGATTAAATGATGAGGACCTCACCTCTCTCAATTTCATCGCCAACTTAGTCACACGATTTATCGAATCCTGGCTGAATGTGGCGCAGACGGATTTGAATAGTGGGTTACCTAATATGCATCAGCTGATTGGCGACCTGCAAAATGAGGTGAGTCATGTTGATAACAACTTCAGTTCACTGATCTTAATTGAATGCATTGGCGTACACCAATCTGAAGACATCGCCAGAACGATGGGAGTCAATAACCTCAATCGCTTAATTAAAGATATCAGCCTGACGCTGGAGCGAAAATTACAGCTGAAATCGTGTGAGAAACTTTACATGATCTGTGCAGGCCGTTTTGCCCTCTACTCAAAGGGTTTGACCCTCGAGGAACGCTGCCATCGGGAGCAACAGTTGCGACATTTACAGGCGCATCTTGCCGATGAAGTAACGATTGATCTCAATATTTGCGTCGGTGAAACCGCGATAGCATCACCTTGTTCTTCAGGGCAGGAAATTCTAAGGCAAGCTGAGAGTGCGCTTTATGCCGCACGGCATAGTCATACCCATCGCTGGGGAGTTTATGATCAAGAGGATGATGATAAGCGCAACAATGATTTTTATCTGCTTTATGACTTAACCGATGCCATCCGTAAGGGGCTGGGTTTATTTCTGGTCTGGCAACCCAAGGTCACCTTACCTGAAGGTCATATTATCGGTCTTGAGGCTTTAATCCGCTGGCAGCATCCGCAGAGAGGAATATTGTCACCGGCTATTTTCCTACCTCTGATCGCCAATACCAGTCTAATGGTTGAACTTACCGATTGGGTTATTGACCATGTCATTGAACAACAGATTCAATGGATTAAAAAAGGACTTCGCTTACCGACCACCGTGAATATCAGTATCCTTGATTTAACCCGAGGAAATTTCACTTATCATCTTATAGATAAAATGGAGACTGCGGGTATCGAAAGAGCGCTTCTTGGGATCGAATGCCTCGAAACAGAGAAACTGCTGGCCAGCGCCAGCGTGATTGAAGAGTTAAGACTGCTGCGTCAGGAAGGATTCTCCGTCTCAATCGATGATTTTGGCACCGGATACAGTAATCTTAATTACCTATTAAGAATTCCAGCGGATATTGTCAAACTCGATAAGTCACTCATTGACGATGTGCAGTGGGAAGCATCACAGCAAATTATTGTACGAAACGTCATACGCATCTTAAAAGAGCTCGGTTTCACCGTTATCGCCGAAGGCGTTGAAGATAAAAAGACCGCCGGGATCTTAAGCGACTATGGCTGTGACCAGGCGCAGGGATACTTTTTTGCCAAACCCTTGACCACCGAAAATCTCGAAGCATGGCTGAACAATAATCAAACGTTATGTTAGCCAGGCTCCATCTATCGTGGCCGCGTAAACCGGCCACGTCCATTTTAAGCCGCCGCTCGCCTGACGACGCACAGCAATCAGCCGTTATACGCCAGCCCCGCAATCTGGTGCAGCCTCGGCAGATAAGGTTATAATCCTCGATATTCTTTTATTGGATTTAGACACGAACATGACAAAACTAACATTACAAGAGCAGATGCTTAAGGCTGGCCTCGTCTCCAGTAAAAAAATGGCGAAGGTACAAAAAACCGCCAAAAAATCGCGTGTTCAGGCCCGCGAGGCCAGAGAGGCGGTAGAAGAAAATAAGAAGGCGCAGATCGAGCGCGATAAATTGTTAAGCGAGCAGCAAAAACAAGCGGCCTTATCAAAAGAGTATAAAGCGCAGATAAAGCAGCTGATCGAGATGAACAAAGTCGTTATTTCAAAAGGCGATATTGGGTTTAACTTCACCGATAATAATGTCATCAAAAAAATCTACGTGGATAAAACCGTTCAGGCGCAATTGATTAGCGGCCGTCTGACCATCGCACGTTTAACTGCCGAACCTCTCGCTGACAGCGAATATGCCATTATCCCAACGGTTGTCGCCGATAAAATTATCCAGCGGGACGCCAGCTACATTGTGCTAAGCAATGAGATCAGCAAGGAAACGCTGGACGAAGAGGATCCGTATGCGGCTTTCGTCGTACCCGACGATTTGATGTGGTGATTCTTTTATTCTGATATCCCCTCCACGATGGCCCGAGCAGTACGCTGCTGTTTAGCGGGCCTCAGCTCGATACACCGGAATCAGTCGGGTGGTATTGGTCAGATTATCAAACACCACCGTTTCCGCCGTGGCGATGATCATTCCCGATTTCCTCAACCGCTGAACATCGGCGGCCATGCGCTGGATCCCAAACCAGAATAATCCATCCAGCGCGGTGACATGCAGGCCGCTTTCCAGCGCCAGCTTCAGACGTTCGCGCGGAGCCTTAACCTCTTTAGCAATTTTTTGAAATGGGGCGGCACTCAATCCCTGGGGATCTCTGCGCTGAATTCGGGTGGCAAGACTGTATTGAAAAGCGTCGGGAATCGCGCTCAAGTCTGACTTCAGACTGTAAACGCAGCCAAAACGTTTACCGTTGAAAATGACATTTTTTTGGTTAAGACGAAGCTCATCACGCATCCCCGCAATAAGCTGCGGCGCGCGGGTCAGCATCAGGCGAAAAGGCAGCTCAAAGCTAGTGACATAATCGACATTGAGTAAGGCTATTCGCAGGCGCTCTTCCGCCCCGGCCTGGGACTGACGGCACTCGTCCAACACTTCACGCCACTGTCTGGCCAGACGCTCCGGCTGCGTGGCTTCCGTAAAACTGTACTTCTCAATCTGATAGTCAATTTTTTCCGCCACCCTGTGCGTCCTTTTATCATTATTTAGCGACCGCTGTTCACTTTACCAGCACGCAGGAATAACAGAAAGTCAGCAGATATCACAAATCGATGTCTTCATGCCGCCCAATGCGCCTCTTGTGGCGGGAGTCACGACATAAAAAAGCCCCGCCTGTTTCTGCGGGGCAAATCGAACCTGGGGTCATCGCTATATCATCAACATTCAGCGCAGGCCTAATACCTCGCGATTGCGTTGCGCGATGTAGTCTTCAATGGTCGCCAGGCCATTTATTCGCCCAAACGCCGCCAACAGTAATAACATGGCGGAGCGCTGCATGATGATTTTATCAGCCGGATCCGTCAGCGTTTGAGCGACACGCCAGGAACCCATCGCCTGAACGCACAGCGTCTTCACCGAATCAGGATAATAATTTGCTTCGGCCTCCGTTAGTAATGCCTGAAAGACGGCGTGACGCCGGTTTTCATCTCCACCATCAAAAATCACGTTCATGATGGCATCCGTCATGGCTCGCAACTCATCGGCATAAGGTTTCATCGCGTCCTCGCTCGCCAGCACACTGAAATCATCGTTAACACCTGCGGCCGCGTCTCCACCGCCGCAGGTGCCAGCCCATCAGAAAGCGTATTTAATGCCTAACATGCCCTGCGTATCGCTGTAGCCTTTGTTCCCCACCTGCTGAGCAACGTTGCCCCAAAGATGCAGATTTTTCCCCAGTTGACCTTCAACCCCCGCTTTCAGCTCGCCAATATTGCGCGTGCCGGCCTGGTAATTAGAGATCCCGTTCATCGTCACGCCGGAGGACTGCGTGTTGTAGATCCAGTTGGCTTCAACAAAGGGCTGGAACTCGCGTTCTTTCCCATCATCAATGGCGCTATGTCCTTTAATGAAGGCTTTCACCCCTAGCCGCGTTTGCAGATTACCGTCATTCTTACTCTTCACCCGCGTGCCGTTGGCTTCGGTGAGTGAATCGGCCTGCACGTCCATCCAGGTCAGCTGCGCTTTGGGTTGGATCCAGTAAGTTGAACGCCCATCGTCACGCTGTGCCATCAGGAAGCTATATCCCCCTTCAACGGAAGCAGTAATCCCGTCAGAGTCATATTTTTCCGTCGCCAGTTTGTCGCCGTAGACTTTGTTATTAAACCAGTTGTAGAGAACCCAGCTATCCAGATAGGTACCCGTTTTCTCTGCATCGTTAGCGTACCAGGTGCCGTAAACCCCGGCGCTATAGCCGGTAACCTGCCCGCGAGAGTGGTAGCGCGTCACATCAGAGCGGGTATTACTCTGGCTATTGCCATAGCCGGCCATTAGCCCCAGATGCCAGCGATCCAGGCCGTTGGTGCTCCATTGCGCGATATCACCGCCAAGCTGCAGGACATAACGGTTACTTTGGGTACTTAACTGCCCGCTGGAATCTTTAAAGCGCGTATGCCCCCCAACGTGACGCATCCACATGCTGGTGACCTTCTGTTCACCGGTCAGCAGATCGGTATACTGCGTATCGCCTAAACGATCGTGCAAACGGGTGTTAAACATCGTATTGGCGGCCGCTTGGTTCGCGAGATAAGAGCCGCTTTCCGGACGAATTGTCGGCTGCTCCGGCACCGGGTCCACCGTCGTCGATGCCGCATTCATCAGATACCAGTTACTGGTTTGCGCCCCTTCCCCTCGACGCAGGTCATATTCATAGCTCCCGGCAACGATCCTTCCGGCTTTCACGAAATTACCGTCAGAGGTGCCGTCAACGTGAATAACTTCAATCCCATTAACCGTTTTATCGCCGCTTCCTCCCACATTATTGACGGCGACATTGGTTGTTCCGGAGGTATTCCCCTGAACTATCAGCTTATCGGTTAACGAATTATCGTTGCCAAGTACGGTATTAAGCATTAGCGTGCCGCCATTACCGTCGTAGTTACCGTTTACGGTCAGTGTTTTCGGCGTCAATGGAGAACCATTTTCAGGGCTTTGGTACGATAACGTAGCGTTATTTAGCGTCAGGTTGGTGAGCGTTGAATCCTTGGTCATCGTCCACAGGCTACTTCTGCCATCAATGTTCAGATTTACAGTGGATGCAGCATCAACGCTGGAAGATCCGACAAAGTGGGACGTATTGGACATATTTAATGCAATCGTGCCACCATTAATAGCATTAATATTTCCTTCAATATCAAATACACCGGCGCTATCAGACAAAGCCGTTTTGTCAATATCAAGCCTATCCGTTCGCAGGTGACTGTCTGATATTTCAGGAACAGCAAGGTACTGACTGGCAATAATGGATCCTATGCCGTTAGCCTGGATAACATCAGCACTATTCGCGGCTCTTAGTTTTGCACCACCGGCCAGATACACGCTTCCAGGACGAACGTTATCGGTATAGGTACCCTGCTGTTCAGTTGCAGCGTAAATTGCCAGAGCACTATCACCGGTCGTAGAAATATCTGCGCCGTCACCGAGCTGGATGAGTCCCCCTTTGTTCGCATAAACAGCATGGCCCGTTTTACTGGCCGTTGATATTTCTGAATTAGCGCCGATAAATACGTAGGAATTACCGAGGGTATTATTATTTTTCCCCGAGATAATATCCATGCCTCCAAGGCCATTGGTGTCTTTGTTCCGGTTTCCGGCGTAGACAGCATAACCTTTACTATCAGAAGCATTGGACGCGCTCCCTGTACCGGTGACCCGAATCACACTACTTCCCGCCAACACAATTATACTGTTCGCTCCAGCATTCTGGAAATTGTTGGCCCGAACGCCTACGCCATCCTTAACGGAGATATTCGTAGATTCGCTTACATAAACCAGCGAGTCATAATTATTGTTAAAATCAGACGCGACGTTTATTCCATCTGCCGAGGAACCCGTTGCTTCAATCGTTAAATTTTTGGCTTTAAAGTATACCGCTTCGCTATTGCCCCTAATTGCATCAGCTGCTGAACCAGTGGTTTTAATCGTAATATCATTTAATACAGGACTATTCATCCCATTGGTATGAAGATAAACACCAAAACCCGCCAGCGTTGATGTTCCTCCACTTGCCGAAGTCGTGACATTTACCTGATCGTAACTGCTTAATGGGACACCATTGTAATAGTAAAGAACATTATTATAGTCCAGCGTCCCGTCAGCATAAGCAGGTGGAACAGAAGCTCCCACGACAATCAGCGCGACAACAATGCTGAGTGTTGTTCTTTTAAAAACTGCGCTGCTATCTATACATTCATTTTTACCTTTCATTTTCCACCTCATCCTTAAAGATCATAACGAAAATCTTAACTATTCAGGAAACAAAAATTAGATGTAACTTAGAGTCAATTAATAAAGCATCGGACACTGAAACCCCTCTAATCCATTGCCATACAGTTAAAAGACATCTGAATATGATTTAAGGGTGTGCAATGCCATGTGGCATCCTAATAATGTTATAAATTGAAATTTTATAGATAATTAAATGGCATGTGAAAATCGAAACAGCGTATTAATATCAGCGCCCATTTTCTTTTCCGCCCGTCGTTTCGCGGAATATATTCTACGGATATTTACGGATAACGAGTCTGCCAGTTGCTCACAGTTCTCTCCGGCAATCAGCGCGCGCAAGACATCGAACTCCAGCGTAGACAGCGCCTCCCCCTTAAAGAAGGCATCGCGTTGATAAATAGCTCGCTTGCTGAGCTTATCTCTGGATATCGCCACTTTATCGTTGGGATAAATGACCAGAAAGATCGCTTTATCATGTTTAAACCAATAGTTTGCCAATGGTCTAAGGTACTTATCACAAACGATAACGATTTTAAGTTTTGTTTCCGTTAAATAGTCTATCCAGCGTTTTTCCATAAAGTGTCGAAGATAGCTTATTGAGAAATCTACAAATATACAGCCAAGATAAAGATTGTTATAAGTTTGTTTAAGAATACCTTCCATCACGCCCAATGAAAAATAATCCCCACTGCCCGGCCAGGTACAAAAGCAGTAATCATGACAAAATGATACGCGTAATGAAGCGTTTGGTTTTATTTCACAGTTTGAAGGGCAGCTCATACAGTTGATTCTTCCGCAATCAATATTTCGTGACATCATTGTCCCCTCCCTTTTGCAATTTAATAATTTCATTCGGGTATAATATTGTCAATCTCAATTTATAAAGGAAAAGTACGCGCAACGTGAATAAAACAATATTCTTAGATATCAATTCACGAACACTTTTTAATCACGAGGAAAGACAAGGAAAAAGAGGGGAAGTAATTCTTCCGGCGTAATAATCTAGGAATACTGCAAATGTAAATCAGATAATTACAATAAAAACATCAGCTAATAGATTAATTACAAAAGTGATAATAAATGTCAGGATGATCACTCACAGAAAGTTCTTGTTGCGCAAAAAGGCGTGTTACCGTTTTTTCCCGTCGAAAAAAAAGCGCTTGATATAATTGTATGATTATTAATGCACGGAATGCAAAAAGCATCGTGGAAAATGAACCGATTTGATTCTTCACTTGCTGTTCAGGTTCTGGCAACCTGACGCCGGGCGTTAATCCTGCAAGTAAGGTTCATTAAGTGAGAAGGCCAATCCGATGAAACAAATAACCATGAGTGATATGCAGCAGCAGAGCACAGCGGCTTCCCAGTCGCCACGGCTCCGCGCGCACCGTAATTTCCATCCAGAATTAAGCGATGCGGTTCAACGCCTGGCCATCGCCATGGAACCCGGCACCTATGTTCGCCCACATCGTCATCCGCACACGTTCGAGCTATTACTGCCGCTAAGCGGGCGTTTTGTGGTACTGAATTTTGACGATCGAGGAACGGTCATCGATCGAGCGGTGCTAGGAGAGACCTGCACCGTGCTGGAGATGGCCGCCGGAACCTGGCATGCCGTGCTGTCGCTGGATAGCGGCGGCGTTATTTTTGAGGTGAAGCACGGTGGCTATCAGCCTGTGGCAGCCGATGACTACGCAAGCTGGGCACCGGAAGAAGGCGCTACGGGGACTGCCGAGCTGATGACGTGGTACGCGCAGGCTAAGATCGGAGACGGCGGCTTTACTCTTTAAGCCACGATAGTGAAAACGGAATGGGCTTCCCCATTCCGTGGTAGCACTATAATCCCTCAGTGACGATTTTCGCCGCCGAGGCTAATACATCACGACGGCTTTCCGCCTCAGGCTGAGGCTGCGTGAAGTAGGTAACCAAAACCAATGGTGCACGATCTTTCGGCCAAATCACCGCAATGTCGTTGGTGGTGCCGTAATCACCGCTGCCGGTTTTATCGCCCACCACCCACGAAGCCGGTAGTCCAGCCTGAATACTGGCCGTTCCAGTCGTATTCCCTTTCATCCAGGTCACCAACTGCGCCCTTTGAGCGTCACCAAGCGCTTTTCCCAGCGTCAGGTTGCGCAGCGTTTGTGCCATAGCCCGTGGTGATGTGGTATCGCGTGGATCGCCGGGAATTGCAGTGTTCAGCGTCGGTTCCGTGCGATCGAGACGAAACGTCTCATCCCCAATCTTACGGGCAAACGCGGTAACCCCCTGCGGGCCACCCAGTTGAGCGATAAGCTTATTCATCGCCACGTTATCGCTGTACTGCAAGGCCGCGGCGCTGAGCTCAGACAACGACATCGACCCACCGACATGTTTTTCCGCAATTGGGTTATAGTTAGTCAGGTCACCCTTTTTGATCTCAATGCGCTGATTTAAAAGATCGTGCTGACTTTCACTTTGCTTTAGCACCGCGGCAGCGGCCATCACTTTGCTGGTACTACACATCGCGAAACGCTCATCGCCACGATAGAGAATTTGCGAACCATCCGCAGTATCTATCAACGCGACCCCAAGCCGTCCCCCTGAACGCTGCTCTAAAGCCGCAAGTTTCTGCTCTACGCTTAGCGTTTGTGCCTGTAGCGATACGCTGCCTGCCAGCAGCGGAAAGACCGTCGCGGCCAACAGCGCAAACTGGCGTAATGATTTTTTAACCATGAAATCCCTTATTCTGGAAGAGGCGAAATGAGAAACATATGAATAATAAATCTTTTGCCTAAAGCTCGCCACAGGCCCCCTTTTTCCAGACAATTCAGCGTAGAAATTGGCGTCGCCAGAATGAAATTTATTACCGGATGAAATTAATGTGTCGCCGAATCACGACACTCGTAAGTAACTAAAAATTAATAAAAAAATCCCTCTTGTTTCACCCCATATTTAGGCGTACATTAGCGCCATCTGGAGCACGAAAGCACAGAATTCTGAGGTGATGCCACCCGTAAAAAAAGAGACGTTTGGTTTTCTATCGGTTGATATCAGCTCGCAGTACTACCGTTCATAAGTGCGTAGAAACAAGATACGCGGAGAGATGAGACGTGAAATATTTCTTTATGGGCTTTTCCTTTATGGTCATCGTTTTTGCCGGTACTTTTGCCCTGATGATCTAGTAAATAAAATGCATAAAAAAACAGGAGCCATTTGGCTCCTGTTTGCATTTACGCGACACATAAATCAATCCGCTGATTTATGCTCAGACGGCAACAGCCCATCGGCTCGGAACATCGCTTTAATCCCGCGGATGGCTTGACGGATACGGTCACGGTTTTCAATCAGCGCAAAGCGCACATGGGTATCGCCATACTCACCGAAGCCAATGCCTGGCGAAACGCAGACTTTCGCATCCTGTAGCAGCTTTTTCGCAAACTCCAGCGATCCCATCGCCGCATATTTGTCGGGGATTTTTGCCCACACGTACATCGACGCCTTCGGCAGTTCGACCATCCAGCCCGCTTCATGCAGCCCCTTAACCAGGACATCACGGCGGCGTTTGTACTGTTCCGCAATATCGCGTACGCACTGCTGGTCGCCTTCCAGCGCGGCAATTGCCGCTACCTGCAGCGGCGTAAAGGTGCCATAGTCGTGATAGCTTTTGATCCGCGCCAGCGCATTCACTAGCGTTTTATTACCGACCATAAAACCAATACGCCAGCCGGCCATATTGTAGCTTTTCGACAGGGTGAAAAACTCAACCGCGACGTCACGCGCGCCCGGCACCTGCATAATCGACGGCGCTTTCCAGCCATCGTAAACAATATCGGCATAAGCCAGATCGTGAACGACCAAGACATCGTAGCGCTTCGCCAATGCGACTACTTTTTCAAAAAACTCCAGCTCAACGCACTGCGCCGTTGGGTTGGAGGGGAAACCAAGAATCATCATCTTCGGTTTCGGATAGCTTTCGCGAATTGCACGTTCGAGTTCGTTAAAGAAATCAACCCCCTGCACCAGCGGTACAGAACGAACCTGCGCGCCAGCAATCACCGCACCGTAGATGTGAATGGGATAGCTTGGATTGGGCACCAGCACCGTATCACCATGGTCGAGCGTCGCCAGCATCAAATGCGCGAGCCCTTCTTTCGAACCAATTGCGACAATGGCTTCGCTTTCCGGGTCAATCTCTACGTCGTAGCGATCTTGATACCAACGCGAAATCGCCCGGCGAAGACGCGGGATGCCGCGTGACGTCGAGTAGCCGTGAGTATCCGGTCGCTGCGCCACGGTGCAGAGTTTTTCAACGATATGCGGCGGCGTAGCGCCGTCGGGGTTCCCCATGCTGAAATCAATGATGTCTTCGCCGCGCCGACGCGCAGCCATCTTTAATTCAGCGGTGATGTTAAAAACATACGGGGGTAAGCGATCGATACGCGTAAAACGACGTTCAGGACTGGATTCAGCCATAAGTTCCTCAGGATAACGTGAGCGCCCGAACCGTTCGAGCGACGCTGCCACCGATGTGGCATGATCAGAAAGTAACCTGAATAAATCGGCGCTGTCGAGAGGCAATCAAAAAAAGGGTGAGATGGCTAAAAAGAGGAAGCCTTACCAGGACAAATCACGTCCTAAGCGCAATAAATAGGCAAAAATAAAACATCCTAGCAACAGTTTGTTATCCATAGCTTTTCATTAGCGGCGGTTATCCTTGCCCTCGATCGGGCATTTCATTCTGCTGAATGCCTTTACCTAATAATCCCCTTTTAAAATTACGGCTTTTCCCTATTCAGCGTACCGCTGGTCATCTGCCGCCGGGTTACTTATCATAAGATTTTCCTGAAGACCGTCGGTGCCTCCATGCACGAAATATTCAATATGCTGCTCGCCGTTTACGACCGAGCCGCATTAATGCTGATTTGCCTCTTTTTCCTGATCCGAATTCGCCTGTTCCGTGAACTGTTGCATAAATCAGCCCATACCCCCAAAGAGCTGCTGGCGGTCACCGTCATCTTCTCGATGTTCGCGATTTTCAGCACCTGGTCCGGCGTGCCGGTTGAAGGCTCGCTGGTAAACGTGCGCATTATCGCGGTGATGTCCGGCGGGATTTTATTCGGTCCCTGGGTCGGCGGTATCGTGGGGATTATCGCGGGGATCCACCGCTATTTGATTGATGCAGGCGGCGTCACGGCGGTGCCGTGTTTTATTACCAGTATTATTGCCGGGATCCTATCCGGCCTTATCAACCGAAAAGTGCCAAAAGAGCTGCACTGGAAAATCGGTATTCTCGGTGGAATGCTGTGCGAAACGCTGACCATGATTTTGGTGATCGTCTGGGCCCCCACGATTTCATTAGGGGTGGATATTGTCTCCAAAATCGGTATTCCAATGATTGCCGGCAGCGTCTGTATCGGCTTTATTGTACTGCTTGTGCAGAGCGTTGAAGGTGAAAAAGAGGCCAGCGCCGCTCGCCAGGCCAAGCTGGCGCTGGATATTGCCAACAAAACGCTACCGCTTTTCCGCCAGATCAACAGCGATACGCTGCGGCAAATTTGCGACATCATCCGCCAGGACATTCATGCCGACGCGGTGGCCATCACCAATACTGAGCGCGTTCTGGCCTACGTGGGAGTCGGTGAAGACAACTACCACAACAACGATGATGCCATTAGCCCAACCACCAGGCAGGCGATCGACAATGGCGAAATCATTATAAAAAACAATGATGAAGCCTACCGAACGCCAGAAATTCACTCGATGCTGGTCATCCCACTGTCAGAAACCGGGGTCGTCACCGGCACGCTGAAAATCTATTACTGCCATGCTCACCAAATCACCTCGTCGCTGCAGGAGATGGCTATCGGTTTGTCGCAGATTATCTCGACCCAATTAGAAGTGTCTCGCGCCGAACAACTGCGGGAAATGGCAAATAAGGCAGAGCTGCGCGCCCTGCAAAGTAAAATCAATCCTCATTTCTTGTTTAACGCACTGAATGCTATCTCATCATCAATTCGCATGAATCCGGACACCGCGCGGCAGCTTATTTTTAATCTGTCCCGTTATCTGCGCTATAACATTGAATTAAAAGACGATGAGCAGATTGATATCCGCAAAGAGCTGTACCAGATTAAGGATTACATCGCCATTGAACAGGCGCGCTTTGGCGATAAGCTGACGGTCATCTACGATATCGACGAAGAGGTGAACTGCTTTATTCCGAGCCTGCTGATCCAGCCGCTGGTCGAAAACGCCATCGTCCACGGTATTCAGCGTAGCAAAGGCAAAGGTGTGGTTACTATCAGCATTACCGAATCCGGCAACCGCGTGCGGATCAGCGTGCGGGATACGGGGCCTGGCATCGATCCGCAAGTGATCGCTCGCGTTGAGGCCAATGAGATGCCGGGCAACAAAATCGGCCTCCTCAACGTGCACCACCGGGTCAAATTGCTGTATGGCGAAGGACTGCACATTCGTCGCCTGGAGCCCGGTACCGAAATCGCCTTTTACATCCCCAATCAGCGCACGCCGGTCCCCGTCACCGCCGCGACGTTACTGCCTTAACCTGGAGTACACATGAAAGTCATCATTGTCGAAGATGAATTCCTGGCACAACAGGAGTTAACCTGGCTGATTCAACAGCACAGCCAGATGGAGATTGTCGGGACTTTCGACGACGGTCTGGACGTGCTGAAGTTTTTGCAGCACAACAAAGTGGATGCCATCTTTCTCGACATTAACATTCCCTCTTTAGACGGTGTGCTGCTGGCGCAGAATATCAGCCAGTTCGCTCACAAACCCTTCATCGTATTCATTACGGCCTGGAAAGAGCATGCCGTTGAAGCCTTCGAACTGGAGGCATTTGACTACATTCTGAAGCCGTATCAGGAAACACGTATTGTCTCCATGCTGCAAAAACTGGAGTCCAGTTGGCAACAGCAGCAGTCAGGTACCAGCAACAGCCCGGCTGGCGTTGCCCGTGAAAATGACACCATTAACCTGATTAAGGACGAAAGGATTATCGTGACGCCAATAAACGACATTTATTACGCCGAAGCGCATGAAAAGATGACGTTTGTTTATACGCGACGAGAATCTTACGTGATGCCGATGAACATCACCGAATTTTGTAGCAAGCTGCCCACCAGCCACTTTTTCCGCTGCCACCGCTCATATTGCGTGAATCTGAATAAAATCCGTGAGATTGAACCGTGGTTTAATAACACCTACATTCTGCGTCTGCGCGACCTCGAGTTTCAGGTGCCGGTGAGCCGCAGTAAAGTGAAAGAGTTTCGCCAGATAATGCATTTGTAGAAGGGTTGCTGGCGACGAACGTCGCCAGCGAAGACCGTGCTTACAGTACCTGCCCCAGCGTCTGACGCAGGTGAGCACCAGAACCCAGCAGGCCCGGATTGTCGTGCACAATCAGATACACCGGGATCGGATGTACGTAGTCCTTAAAGCGGCCCTTATCTTCGAAACCACCGCGGAAACCGGATGCTTTAAAGAATTCCAGGAAGCGCGGCACAATGCCGCCGGCAATATAGACGCCACCAAACGTACCCAACGTTAAGGCCAAATCACCACCAAAACGCCCCATAATGACGCAGAACAGCGACAGCGCGCGGCGGCAATCCGTACAGGTATCGGCAAGCGCACGCTCGGTAATGTCTTTCGGCTTATAGTTTTCCGGCAGGCGGTTATCGGCTTTCACGATGGCACGGTACAAATTCACTAGCCCCGGGCCTGACAGCACGCGTTCCGCCGACACGTGGCCAATTTCCTCGCGCAGCACTTCGAGAATAATGCCTTCTTCTTCACTGTTTGGCGCAAAGTCAACGTGCCCACCTTCACCCGGTAGACTCACCCAGCGTTTATCGACGTGCACCAGATGCGCCACGCCAAGGCCAGTACCCGCACCGTAAACGGCAATCGGTTTGCCTTCTACCGGCTCGCTGCCGCCAAATTGAATCAGATGCTCTTTTTTCAGCATCGGAATTGCCATGGATACCGCGGTGAAATCGTTGATAATTTCCAGATGGGCGAAACCAAGGTTCTTTTTCATTTCCGCAATCGAGAACGCCCAGGTATGGTTGGTCATTGCCACCCAGTCACCGGTAATCGGACAGGCGATAGCAATACAGCCATCTTCTACCGAGACGTTATGCTCATCGAGGTAAACGCGAACGACCGCTTCCAGGCTCGGATAATCGAGGCCAGAATAGGTTTTCGCCTGGGAGATCTCCCCGCTGGCAACATCGCACAATGCCAGACGCGCATTGGTGCCCCCCACATCCCCTACTAAAGCAAACTTTGTCATTCCGTTACGGCTCCGCTAAAGTCAGAATAAATCTTTGTCACACTGTAAATTCAAGGCGCTTTAACAACAATGACGTTTGCGTGAGCGCCCCAGGATTATCGATCTTCGTCACATTTTTGCGCATTTTTTAGCAGGCGCGACGCGAGAAGAATGGTCGTGTCGTATCGTTTCAGCACCATTTGCGCCGAACAATAATGCAGATAATTACACAGTAGCCCAGGCATTCAGCAAAAGGATATAAACATGCTTCACCCGCGAGCCAGAACCATGTTGTTGCTCTCCATTCCAGCCGTGCTGATCGGTGTCGCCTCCAGCCTGCTGCTGATTGTGGTGCTGAAGATTGCCGCCGTTTTGCAACACTTACTCTGGCGCAGCCTTCCTGATGCTGTCGGCGTGGATTTTACCTCCCCAGTTTGGATAATCCTGATGTTGACCCTGACCGGTATTATCGTGGGTCTGGTGATTCGCTACAGCCCAGGTCATGCGGGCCCCGACCCAGCAAGCGAACCGCTAATTGGCGAGGCTGTCTCCCCTTCACACCTTCCAGGGCTAGTGCTCGCGCTCATTCTTGGCCTGGCGGGCGGCGTAAGCCTGGGGCCGGAGCATCCTATTATGTCGGTCAATATCGCATTGGCCGTCACGCTGGGCGCACGGTTTTTCCCGCGCGTCAACTCGCTCGACTGGACGATTCTGGCGGCCGCCGGCACCATTGGTGCGCTGTTTGGCACTCCGGTTGCTGCCGCACTGATATTTTCCCAGACGCTCAGTGGCAATAACGACGCGCCGCTGTGGGATCGTCTCTTCGCACCGCTTCTGGCCGCGGCAGCCGGTTCGCTCACCACCGGATTGTTCTTCCACCCGCAGTTTTCGTTACCTATTGAGCATTACCAGGAAATGCGCATCGTCGATATCTTCAGCGGGGCGATTGTTACCGTCTTCGCTATCGCCGTTGGCATGGTCGCAGTATGGTGCCTGCCGCACCTGCACGCGCTGATGCATCGTCTAAAAAGTCCGGTCATTATTCTGGGTATCGGCGGCTTTATACTTGGCGTGATTGGTACTGTCGGTGGGCCTATTACCTTATTTAAAGGCGTGGATGAGATGCATCTGTTGGCTAGCGGAACGGGCTTTGGTTCTGGCGACTATTTGTTATTTGCGCTCAGTAAGCTGGCCGCGCTAGTAGTAGCCGTTGCCTGCGGTTTTCGCGGCGGACGTATTTTCCCTGCGGTTTTTGTTGCCGTTGCGCTGGGCCTGATGCTGCATGCGCACGTCGAGGCGGTTCCTGCGGCGATTACCGTCTCTTGCGCCATTTTGGGGCTGGTATTGGTCGTGAGCCGCGATGCCTGGTTGAGCCTGTTTATGGCGGCCGTCGTGGTGCCGGATACTACATTGCTGCCGCTGCTGTGCATCGTGATGCTCCCCGCCTGGCTGCTGTTGGCGGGGAAACCCACGATGATGGTGCCGCGAAAACATCGCGATTAGTGTTCGCTATTACGCGCCTCCAGCGCCTGAGTGACGGCTTTTAGCAGCGGTGGGATGTCCATTTTCGGCAACATGACTTCCAGCAGCGTGAGTTTATCCCCTCGCTCAGCGCGCGCCAACGCATCGTTTAACTGCGATGCGTTACTCACTTTCCAGCATTCGGCCTGACAGTCGAGGTTTAGCGCTTGCGGCACCTGCGTCCAGTTCCAGAGGCTGATGTCGTTATAGCGCTGTTCCGGCCCGTGGATTGCACGTTCAACCGTATACCCTTCATTATTCAGCAGCAAAATCAGCGGCCGCTGTCCGTCACGCAGCATAGAGCTCAATTCCTGAATCGTGAGCTGCGCTGCGCCGTCGCCAATCACCAGCACCACGCGCCTATCCGCCTGCGACGTCTGTGCGCCAAAAGCGGCCGGCAGCGTGAAGCCAATTGAGCCCCAGAGCGGCTGAACAATCAGGCTGGCCCCCTCGGGTAACGTTAACGCGGCGATCCCAAACGCGGCCGTCCCCTGATCCGCCAGCACGATGTCGTTTGGGCGAAGATGCTTTTCCAGCGCCTGCCAGAAGTGGCGCTGGGTAAGGTGTCCACT
>PPYF01026685.1_pt1 | contig 66270 bp, 51 predicted proteins | sample 1559871 | NCBI WGS metagenome assembly PPYF01 (sample SAMN08240021, study PRJNA423297) | Human gut metagenome, whole genome shotgun sequencing project. | reverse complement strand
GACCCTGTCGGATCGCCCGATAATTTATGCCATGTGACGAAGTTGCCGATTGAACTATCGTTATCCCGAACTCGCGTTATTATTCTTTAGGAAATAATCGGTGTCAATAAGGTGGTAGACTCCCTCTTCGACAAATAGATTTTTTATCTGCAGATTATGAGAGGAAAGAATAGATACCGCATACCGCTCCCATTTCAATCATTGACAGGCTCATGCTTGGAATCAAAATCGAGAAGCAGACGATTGAGGGCCTCCAATTCATCGACTTTATCTTCGTCGGCGTATATCTGCTCCACGCGATTCGAAAGCAGCCGATATTCACTCGCAGTTTTTATACATCCTCTTGAAAGGATTGCCTTTATCTTTACAAGATCCTTCTTGTTTTTATCATTCAGGTTAAACCCAAATCTGGTCATCAAAATTGTGTTAAGAAAATCAATATGTTGTTTTCGCATGGCATAAGCCATCTCACAACTATCATTAAAAATGTATCTCATGCCCCTAAGGTTATGATTGTTAAATGCATTGATAACTATTTCTCGGAAATCATCCTGTTTATCTTCAGGATAAAATTTATCGATGACATCAAATATTGTCAATGTCCAATCCTTGATAAATTCAAGTTCAGATGTATGTGTAGGATCTTTCATTTGATTGAGTTAACTTTCATTTCGTTTGAATTTTGCTGATTCTCAAGGATGTATAAAATTCCAATATACTGTCTGGAAGATTGACATGAGAATAGTCACAGTTTATTTCGGTGAAAGAATTCTTTCCGACAAAACCGTATAAAGATTCCACAATGCCAATTTGCTGTATCTTCATACGATATGCAGAAAGAAGATTGTCTATATCTTTGCGCAATCGGCAAGTGTCAAGAATATTCATGAGTTTGCTATAGCCTCTTGTAGCGCCAGAGATATAATCGTTTGTAATGTCAACAACCGCTTGGCCGCTTGCAATCATATGATAGTCCAGATATATAGTCTTTTCTGTATCCTTTATAAACTCATTGGTTACGTATCCAAATATCCTATTTAGAAGTTGTAGCTGCTGTTTGTAGCCAACGGATTTATAATTATCAAAGGGCTTGTGACCTCTTATAAAAGTAGAGGAGTCACTATCGCATTGTACATTTGAGAAAACATAATTAACGTCTACACCCATAAAAATTCTATTCTGATTTTGGCGTTCTCTTATTTTAATAAAAAAATTAAGAGTGTCTTTACCCTGAGTGAAGAAAAGAATTTCTTTTGGGCAAGATCCTTCTTCAATAACCTTATGCAGGTTAATCTCACTTCCACAAGCTCCTTTGCATCCGGAATTCAAGATGCCAATATAACCTAAAAATACTGTAAATATGACGAATAACAATTTCATGAGGATAATTTGCCTTGAGAATTTAAGATTCACTTTCTATTGTCCGATTAGGTATCGCAATAAATCTTCTGCCATTTTATGATATTATCCAAAATTAATGGAGGATGTTACCCCCCCGAATACCTATAAGATAGCCCTGAGAGATTAAAGATGTCGAACTCAAAATCTGACATCTGAGATTTCCTCTACGTTAGCTTACTCGTCAGTTGGCTTGTATGAAGTCTCAAAATCATAGAGCAATTTGTCGAGGGTTTCAACCTGGGATGCATTGTCTTCATCATCAGCGATACGGTCTATCCATTCCTTCACCATGTAGAATTCATCTATATCCTTTATCTTGCCTCTCTTGATGATGCTCTTGATTTTCGCTCTCGTCTTCTTATTGAAATATTCGAGATCGACACCGAATTTTTCTCTAAGGATTTTGTTCAAATTCCTTATATTAGCCGGATCAAGCTCAAAAGCATTGTCATTAATTTCATTGAAAATACACTCCAACGCTTTCACATCTTGTTTGTCATAAGCTTCATTAGTATGCATGGTTATTTCATTCAAGAACAATGTACCAAGTTCTTTATTAGAAACAGACATTAATCCATACATGTATTTTGCAACCTCAATTATCCATTCTTTTTGAAAAAGAATTCTCTCCTTTATTGGCATTTCTTCCATATAGCTTTTGACTTTGGGTTTGTGCATGTTTTCAAGTCTTATAGACACATAAGTCTCAATCAGACTGTCCGGACACTCTTGGGTATTGTCAATGATGTTTCTTTTCAAAAATATATCTTTAGGTAAAAGACCAAAGATGGCTTCATCAACTCCTATATCACTGATTCTATAGTCATAACGGGAAAAAATACTGTCAATATCCCGTCTGAACTTACTTGCGGACAGCAATTCCTCCAGCTCTTTCAGACCGGCATCGGCCGGAAATCTACGTGAAATCTCCACATTGGCATCACCTGTTCCGAATAACCCGAAACGCAATCCACCTAATGTTATATCATGATTATGCTCAAAGAAATCCTTTAAAAAGATGTCAAGCAGTTTCAGCTGATCCGGATAGGAAACAATCTTATAACGCTCCATCGGGTCATCTGACAAGGTAGAATCGCATACAATAGTATCAATACTTTCTTCCGTTTTTGGGAAAACAGCCCAGAACCTTTGATCAATATGCGCTATCGAAGAATCCATATAACTGGATATGGGATGAAGTTGGTGATTCTCTCCTATAAAGTGAATCTGGCTTTCATTGAAAAAGAAACGGAGAGTATCGTCCCCTTCCGTAAAGTAAGTCAGACGATCAGTGATGTAAAACTTTTGTGTATCCTCTCCCAATGTGAAGGGTTCACTTTTGTCATTTACATGATGCATCACCCATGAATCCCTCTTGAGTGCCTGAGTGTTACAGCCAATAACCAGGATTATCAGGATAGCAGGTATGATGATTCTTTTCATTCGACTACTTTTTTATCAACACACATACCAACATAAAGCTCGAGAATGCTGTCGGGGCAGTTATTGGAATCAGACAATCTATTATTCTTTAGGAAATAATCGGTATCAATAAGGTGGTAGATACCTTCTTCGACAAATAGATTTTTTATCTGCAGATTATGAGAGGAAAGAATGCTATCAATATCTTTTCTAAACCTACTTTCCATCAGGATAGTGACAATATCTTTGCTTTTGTTGTTTTCAAGATAGTCATTTGTGATATCTATATTGGCATCTCCACTCCCCAACATCTCATAGCTGATAAATTGGATTGGAACCGTCCCGTTTTCCTGCTTAATTTTGCTTATCATCTTATCAAGTATGGAAAGCTGACTGCTAAAACCGATGCTTTTATAATGCTGTAAATGATCATCTTGGTTAAACCAGATATACAAACTGACAGAATCCTCATCATTAATGTGTGCAATGTTGCAGTTCATGTTGACAGTGTCTCCCATGAGAATAAAACCAAAAAACTGTTCGGTGTAGCCTGTAAGCCTGCCATCACCCGAATATTCCGTAGTCTTGATTGGATATATGTTGATGCTATCAGTATCGTCAGTCTTAGACTGCATTGATCCACACTCATTACAGAATAGTAATGCTATGATGGCCACCGGAATTATTAATAATCTCATTCGTATCATATATATATTCCTCAGTTTGTTATTAATAATTATCAATTTGATAATCGTCAATTGACAAATGCAGTTTTTCATATGTGTATTTTTCAAACCATGGTTTGTCTAAATACTGCAATGTTATTCCTTTCCGACCGATTTATTACGCATGTCTTCCAGTCTTAGAAGCACATAGGTCTCGATAATACTATCGGGACATTCATTGATATTATCTATGATGTTTCTTTTCAGAAAGTTTTCTTTTGGGTAAAGACCAAATATGGCCTCCTCGACTTCTACATTGCTGACCCGATAATCGTAGCGTGAAAGAATACTGTCAATATCCCGCCTTAACATACTTGTAGACAATAATTCCCTCAGTTCTTTCAGACAGCCATCCGAAGGAAACCTACGGGAAACATCAACATTGGCATCTCCTGTTCCGGATAACTCAAAACTCAATCCCTTTAAAATACTATCATGATTATGCTCAAAGAAATCCTTCAAAAAGAGGTCAAGCAGTTTCAGCTGATCCGGATAGGATATGATCTTATAAGGTTTTTCCCGGACATCTGACCATGCGATAGTATCAGCTGCAGTAGAATCGATTTCTTCCTTCAGCTTTGGGAAAACAGCCCAGAACCTTATATCAATATATTTTGTTCCAGATTCCAAAGATCTGATGAAGAAACGGAACGTATCGTTCCCTTCTGTAAAGTAAGTCAGTTGTTTATTAATCAATCCTTCCGGTTTGACAACATGATGCATTGTCCATGGATTCAAGTTAAGAGCACACATCTGAAATATAATGAATAAACTTGAAAGAACAATTAATTTAAAAATAAACCTCTTCATTTGGTGAAGTCTTATAATCACTATATGATTAGATAATAAATATTGGCAATAGTTTTATTGCCCGATTATGAAAGTACGATAGGCTGTGTATTTCTCTCCAGAGGCAGCTTCGTCCATAAAAATCACATCCAAATGACCCGAAACACCTCCTTTATGAATTGGTTGATATATAACGCCATTATGAATATCTTTCACATTGAAAGATAATATAGGTTTTGATCTTTTAAAATTCTTGTATAAATAGTCAGCCATCTTTGCCGCATTAATGAAGTATTTCTTACCATCTGCTCCTAAGTAAGTGTTAGGTGTATTCAGAGGTATTTCAAAACCTGAATAATTCAATGCATAACTCAGTTTGGCGGCACATGTATTGCCAAAACTTTCGGGGCATTGATTTGCCCAATCCCCCAAAGGCCCACCTATTTCGGCATAAAATCCTAATGGGTCTTTATAAAATTTATCTGCCATATCTTTATATTTTTCAAAGATACTTTTTAATTGTTTATACCAGATTCTTGTTTTGTGGACTTTCTCGTTGAAAAGATAGGTGAATGCGCCGGTTATGGCGCCGTTGGCGAATTTACCGCCGCCGAGTTCGTCGACTGTACCGGCGAATATGCTGTTCGCTGCCATCTTGCCGGCCCAGCCCATCCTGTCAGTTCCGGCATCAAGGCCGGCACCCCCGGCTTTCGATACCGCTCCCATCATGAATCCGTGGAGCATGTTGCCCCCCTGTATCCCCTCAAGATAGCCTTGAGAGAAGGTATGCTTGAGAAGACTCAGAAGAAAATCTGAATCGGCGGATGCGAAATTCAGGAATCCGGAAGCAGCCCCGACCAAACCGCCCGTAAAAGTGGCCTTGGCAATCTGCGCCAGATTGGAACCGTTGAGCAGAGCGCCAGTCAAGGCTCCCGCGGCACCTCCCGCGGCACCCGCTATTATCACAGCCCCCACAGCCGTACCGGAACCGAGGGTCACCGCGCCAACGGCGATTCCCACGATCGAACCCACGATGGATTTCCAATGCTTGCTGAACCAGCTGTAGCCTGACGGGTCAATAAGCGTCAATGGATTGTTTACACAATAGGAATACCTGTTGAGGCTCTGGCTAAAGTCAGGCATCTGCACGATAGGATCGGGTGAAAGGAAGCGTCCGACAACGGGATCATACATGCGCCCTCCCATGTCGATCATCTCAAACTCATCGATGTGCTCATGACCTCCGAAACCCTTCTGACGCCATGCCGAGGCCCCGGAGACCGCCGCATAGGCAACCCAGTCGACGGGATTCCTTCTCCTTCCCCAGGCATCGTAGCTCAGTTCCTGATGCAAACTCCCGTCAGCGTTCGAAAAGGCCTGTATTGATCCGAGATGGTCATGGTGCGCATATCTTGTGACAGTCTGACCTTTTGTTTTGTTCTCCTCTACCACGGCCACAAGATGCCCCCCTCCGAAAACATAGCTGACATTAACGATAGCACCATTCTCTTCCGTCACTCTCTCGGCCAATGTCCCTATATAGATCCTTGTGCGGTTTCCGATTTTCTGCTTTATCCTTTTGCCGCCGGCACCATAACTGAGTTCCATAACCCGTGATCCCGACTTCACTCGCGAGATCTTGCCGAAAGAACTGTATTTTATCTCATCCCATATCTTCGGCTGCCTCACACAGCCCGTAATGGAGGCGAGCCGGTTGGTGCCTTCCTCATACGAGTAATCCCCCACATCTGATTTACTGACGATATTGCCGGCTTTGTCATATGACATGGTCTGGGTCACAACACCGTTTTTGCTCACAGAGACAAGACGGTCGACATTGTCATATACAAACTTTTCAGTAAGGTTTCTTGCCACATCCTTCCTTTCCGTCAGATTCCCGGCAGCATCATATGAGTAAGTCCAGTTCTGAATCCCGGGTGTGGAGATTCCCGTAAGGTATCCTTTTTTCTGATCGTGCGACAATGTGGATACAAGATTGTTGCCGAATTTCTCCTTTTCAATCTGCCCCCTGGCATCAAGGGCTGTCAGTTCCCAGTATTTCTTACCTGAGGCATTATCGGATACAGAGATCAGGAATCCGCATGATGAATAGCCGTTCTTTATTTTAAGACCGGAAGGATATGTCACGACATCCACAAGGCCGTCGGTGTTGTAGGAGGTCTGGGTCGTGAAGGAATCCGTTCCGACAAGAAGAATCTCCTTTATGGGTCTTCCATGTGAATCATAGGAGAATGTGGTGGTCGCATCTGTGGCGCCGGTGACCTTGACCTCATCTGCGTTACCCTTCCATGCAGTGTCATACTTTGTCTTTACCGTAATGTCATCGCGGGTTTCCGTCACAACCCTTCCTCCTTTATCATAGACATACGACACAGTCCCGTAAGCATCCGCCCTGGTGGTAAGTTCGCCGAATGCGTTATAGCTTTCGCTCACTGTTCCGAGATCCGGGTCGTCAAGAAGTATACGGTTGCCGGCGATATCATACTCCATCGTTATTGAAGTCCTGGGGCCGCTGACCTCCACACAGTTGCCCTGCGCGTCATATCTGTATGAAACCATCGCGCCATCGTCATCCGTGCTTTTCCTAAGATTACCCTTGGCATCCATGACTTTCGTCGATTTGTGGCCCAATACATCAGTATAGACAGTCGTCAGCCCGTTATATCTGACGGAAGTTGACTTACCGTCGGGATCCGTCTGACCCGACAGACGTCCTACAGTATCATAACTGAAGGTTGTCCAGCAAGGCGATGAGGTAGAAAAATATGGTTCCGACTGTTTGTACAGCTGCCCTTTGGAATTGTAGACATAATCGACATATATCTTTTTGCCGTCGAGCGCCTCAGTGACAGTTCGCAACTGACGGCCAAGACAATCGTAGAAGACAATGGAATATGGCGACGCGGTCTGCTGTGAATGCACGAAGTACACAGCGTTTGCCGGCGCGTCGGTCATCCCCGTGCTCCACCCTGTGGTCGAGACAGTCTTCGACAGTGGATGGACAGACTGGATGAGTCGTCCGAAACTGTCATATGTATAGGTAGTAGCTTCTCCGTTTGGATCTGTTGACTTTGTGAGGTTGCCGGTGCTCTCGTTGACAATGTTCGTTGTTGTGAATCCGAGTGCGTCAGTAGCAGACACAATGAATCTTCCCTTACCGTCGTAGGTAGAGAGTGTGGAGCGTGAAACTGATTTATCGTTTGGGGAGACAGTGCTTTGCGTTATATTGCCGTAACTGTCACGGGTGTATGTCTTGGTATATCCCAATTTTGCATTGCCCGGTTCGAACGACTCAGAGATAAGCAATCCTGAAGCAGCGTCATATGAGAAAGCTGACTTCCTCGATATTGAACCGGCGGCGTTCGTCATTGTTACGGATGAAGTCAGGAGTCGTCCGAGTATCCAGCTGCCGGTGTTGTTGGAATACGTGTTGACCGTGACAGAGGTCACGCTGTCACCCGACACGGTTATTTTTGTAGGGTTTCCATAGGAATCATATTCAGTTTTTGTAGTGACATCAAATATCAGAGCCCGCGAGGTATATTCATAATTTCGGGTTCTTTCCTCTGTGGGGAGAAATGAATATGAATTGACCTCAGGCTCTCTGAGTGTATTTGTCCTGTCGGTCTGCGACAGAAGCACCGTGCCATATGCTGTGCTTATTTTTTTTAATCCTACCGCATATCTCGACGGGTGTATTTCATAATTATGAGTCGTTACTATCCTGGTTCTTCCGTCGGTTTTCGCGAATGTGCTGAAACAGAGAAAACCCAATCCATTGGCATGCATCACCGGATCAGTATATTTATACGTCTGCGTCGCAACACCCCCTACTCCATCGGGCATTTGTACTGATTTCACTACAGGCCACGGCTGAATGCGCGATATCAATGGATAACTGAAAGACGCAGAATTTGTACACGCGGTTTTATCACTCATGTAAGAATATTTCACCGTGCTTGTGTTGCCGAGGCCGTCTGTAATGCCGGTCAGAAGAGAATGGGGATCGGAAGGCATAAGATAAAGCTGGTAGCCGTCCCAATTGGATTTGTTCCAGTCGGATGTACATACAAAATCGATTTTTCCATCTCCATTGAAATCTCCGGTATAAAGGTGCCATTTGTCAAGCGCATACATTGTCTCACCGGTGACCGGTTTGAAGAAATCTCCTGACCCATCATTAAGATATACCAATGGTCTTGTCATTGCCGACCCTGATGAAACATTATCCACAGCCTGAAATTCGTCAAATCCGTCGCCGTTCACGTCTGCGATAAATAGTTTTTTGTCTTTTGCATCAAAAGGTTTCGCCTTATAAATCTTCTCAAATGTATTATCTCCTTTGGAATACATTATGCACCATTCTGGCCAACTGCCATTGTTCGCAAGAGTAGACAACCCTGTCAGTAGAATATCAGTCTTACCGTCGCCATTAAAGTCACCAAATTCCATGACATGGTCTTTTGATGGCCATGTCCCCGATGCGACATTATCAATACGCCACGCTTTCTCTTGTATCAGTTTATAACCGTCTTTGGAGAAATTCAGAATTTCAGTAAGTCCATCGCCATTAAAATCTCCGAACTCCACCCTATCCCAATTGAAATCGGAAGATCTTTCCTCTTTGGCTACAAGAGGTTTGACATTACCGGATAGAGTATCTGAGCAACAGAAAGTATACTTTTTAGATCCGGATTCCCAAAGGAAAATATCGCAGACACCATCTCCGTTAAGCTCTACCGCACGAAATGTGTGGTCTTGTTTCCTTGACACGAAACAGTTGCTGAATTTCAATGTAACGCCAGACCCGGAAGCGTTTTTTGAAGAAAGATATAAGTCTCCGTTATGCCATCCGCCACTCGTTTTTCTTTTGACAACAACATCGTCAAGGCCGTCACCATTGAAATCCGCACATATTACCTGTTGGATCTCCTCGTTAGGCCAAGACCAGCTCCCGGTCACGGGATAATCAAATCCATTTCCATTGCTGAGAAAGATTTTCCAACCTTTCCATCCGGCATTCGCGTTCTCCGGGGTAGCTATGAAATCCGCCATGCCGTCTCCATTGAAATCGCCTACCGTAAGGATTGCCTTATGTATTGATGAGGTTTGCGTATAGTTGATATTGGAGACTTTAAAAGAATCTACATTGCTCCACGTGAATTTCGTAGGATTCTTTATTGTCCCGTCGGCAGCTTTCTCGGTTATTGATGCCAACTGATATTTTCGATTAACGACATTATATGACATGGTGTATGTCCGTTGTCTTGTCGAGCCATGCCACATTTCAATTGAACTTATTATTCTTCCTCTCCTTACTTTCTGCCCATGTATGTAAGACACGGGAGTATAGGGATTGGTCTGATAAGAGAAACGGACTGAGGCATAAGGAGTGAGACCTGCGGCATCATTTCCCGTATAGTCTATTCTTGTGACCCAGAAATCATTGGTCGATGAATCTCCACCGTATGAGACAGTATAATAATTACCCAAAGTATCCGAAACTTTGGTTACAAGCCAAAAAAGAGTATTGTCAGTATTTCCACCGATAACAGACAGATTGGATGAATACTCATATGTCAATCCTGACTTTGTATTTACGATGAATGATGTCGGGTTATAATAATTACCGACAGCCACAATCTTTGAGTAATTGTCGTTTTCCGTGGAATATTCAAAATTTCCACCGCTGGGTCTGCGTGCGACAAGCCGCATTCCGTCAATACTGAATCTGTCGGTTGCGGTGAAATTCACTGTGCTGATCTGTTTGTCGAGAAATATGTTGGATGGAGCCCTGTTGATTATGGAGAGTCCTTTTAAATCGAATCCATAGCCCAGCAGTCCGTCTTTGGTAGCACTGTTGTAACATATCGACAACTTAGGTGCAATTCCGCCCGTACCCGGCAATGACGGCAAAGGGATACTATATGATAGCTGTCCTGTAGGTGTCACGTCAAGATCCGCGTCAATAGATCCTACTATGCCGTTGCTCGAACCTCCGAGTATCTTGTCGGTGAATTGCCGTTCCTGGGCATTCACGGCAAAAAGAGCCAATGCCAGGAACAATATTCCGGTAAATGTTCTCATGGCCTATTCTTTATTAGTTTATATGTATTGGAAAAGTCGGTTCCACTTATCCGTAGGATATATATTCCGTCATTTATTCCAGAAATATGGACACTGCCATGTGATGAATTGAGAATTCCCTGATTTATAATCCGCCCTGACAAATCGCAAAGAATAAATCCCAAACTACCGGAAGCAACCGGATTGCTGAGATTAAGCGTGATTCCGTCATCCATGCTTATGGAAATGATATTATCTGAAAAGTCTGTATCATATATCCTGTCAGGAGTAATATCTCCTCCATTATTTCCCCGGGTATTATTATTGCCAAGCACACGGGATGTGCATGCCCCACCTTGATTGTAATTATAAAGTATTGTCTGTCCGAATATGGATATCGTACAGACAGTAGCCAGACTGAATGTGGTGATAATTTTTTTCATGATGATATTATTGTGGTGTGATCAAGTCGAAGGTTATAGAGAGAAGAGTATTTACGGGTCTCAATCATCGTCCGTATGAAGCCTTTACTTCATTTGCCGTTGATTATTACAGCCCGTCGTGATATTTTTGACAAACTTAACGTTTTGGTTTGAAATATGCAAATTATTAATCATGTTTAAAAACAATATTGTGCAACATTTCATCATAATCAATCAGAAATAACGAACAGACGATCATCTCAGAAACATTGAATCTGAAAATATGAAGCTTAGATTGTAAAAGAGGCTGCTTAGTCCGGATTCCAATATATATGACCTGACAGCAATGCGCCCCCAAAAAGTGGATCGACAACGATTAATTTGTGACTAATTTGTAGGCAACGATATTTGCTGATCTGTGTTCTATTGAGTAATTTTGCAACTGATTTCACCCTACAGAATACAGTAAGCAGTTATAAAGGATTTAGTACACAATTATGAAAAGAGAGACAATCAACAGGATAAACCGGCTTTTAATCATCGCGGCAAGTGGCGCAATATGTATAGGCGCCACGGCATGCGCCACTGTAAGACTAAACCGTCCCGATCAACCGGACCGCGTGACAGTCACCTTCGACAAGACACTGTACAACAGATAAAAAGTCGGCATGGCGTCTTGAATGCCATGCCGACTTTCCCTGTAGCGTGGAAATCATTTCCGAAGAAAGGAGAAAGTGACGAAAGCGGTCATTCCAAATCGACAACCGTGATGCCGGCACCACCGAAGCGGACATCTTCATCGCGGAACGACGCCACATTGGGATTGGCCTTGAGCTGCTGACGGATAAGGGTCTTGAGGATACCGTGGCCGGTGCCGTGGAGTATCCTCAGACGGCTTGCGTTGAACTGCACAGCATCATCGAGAAAATACGTCACTGCCTGCAGCGCCTCGTCTGCCCTCATACCCCTGACATCAATCTCATTCTTGAATTTAAGCTGTCGCTCCCTGCTGTCATTACTCGTTGACGCCGATACCGTCATCACGGTTTCCGTTGCCGTCGGTTTAGGCTTCTGGGCAGGTTGGAGCTTGTCGAGTTCAACAATCGTGCGCAGTCCTCCGAAAGCCACCTCCGCTTTCTTACCGTTTACACTCAATACCTTACCGACCACTCCCCCGCTCGACATCCTCACATAATCGCCCGGCGCGAGCGTCTTAGCCGCAACAGAAGCCGATGCAGCATTTGTCTTCCTCTCCGACTGCGTCTTCCGACTCTTGTGGCGCAGCGGTTTGAGCACCTCGGGCACTTTTTCCTCCTCATCGCCATCATTTTCAAGATTCCGGCGATATTCCTCGAGTTCACGGCGCACCTGGCGCGTGCGTTCCTTCTCAGCCTCAGCCTTGCGTATCTCATGTATCGAACGCTCTATCTGCGCGTTGGCACCCGCGAGAATCTCCCGCGCCTCCTCCCGTGCAGCCTTTATGATGGCCGCACGCTGAGCCTTCAGATCGGACGCATTCCCTTCATATGTCTCAAGAAGTTTGTCGAGCTTATGCTCCTTCTCCTTTATTCCCAGACGCTTGTTTGACCAGTAACGGCGGTCACGCTGTATGTCGAGCAGATACTTGTCCATATTGACATAGTCACTCCCGACAATATCCCGCGCCCTGTCAATCACATCGCGGGGGAGACCGGTGTTTCTCGCTATCTCCAGAGCGAAGGAGCTTCCCGGATTACCGATGGAGAGCTGGAAGGTAGGACGGAGATGCTGACGGTCATAAAGCATGGCGCCGTTGACAAAACCCTCCTCCGATTCGGCGAAAGTCTTGAGATTCTGGTAGTGGGTGGTGACAACGCCCATGCACCCTGAGTGTCCGAGATCGGTGAGTATCGACTGCGCGAGCGCCCCTCCTATCTGCGGCTCGGTGCCCGACCCCATCTCGTCGGCCAGGATAAGCGTCGAGGCATTCGCATGGCTGAGGAAATACTTCATATTGGAAAGATGCGACGAATAGGTGGAGAGATCATTCTCTATCGACTGCTCGTCGCCGATATCTATGAAAATTCCCTCGAAGACCCCCATATGCGAGTTGGAATAGAGCGTAGGGAGCATGCCGCACTGCATCATATACTGTACTACAGCCACAGTCTTGAGACATACAGACTTGCCACCCGCATTCGGACCGGATATGATAAGTATGCGCCGCTCTCCGCCGAGGCATATGTCGAGAGGCACAGGCTCACGTCCCTGCGCCCGGATGGTGAGAAGCAAGCCCGGATGTATGGCATGAAACCAGTCGATCTCCGGCTTTCTCTCAAGCACCGGCATCTCGCCGCCGGTGTCGATGGCGAAGCGAGCCTTGGCCTTGATGAAATCAAGACGGGCCAGAATGCGGCATCCATCCACAATCTCCTCCACATACGGGCGTATGGTGTCGGTGATGGCTGTCAGTACAATCGCTATCTCACGGCGTTCGTCCATCTCCAGCTCACGCAGACGGTTGCCGGCCTCAACCACTTCCGCCGGCTCTATGAAGACAGTCTTGCCTGTGGCGCTCTGATCGTGGACAATGCCGTTGACACTTCTCTTCATGGCTGACGACACAGGGATGACCATACGGCCGTCGCGCAGCGAGGGAGCGGCATCCTTGTCGACAACACCCTCAGCCACGACCCTGTCGAGCACACGCCTCATGGCCCGCTGCATGGAGCCGGAAGCCGCCGACATCGCCCTTCTCACTTCAGCCAGCCCGGGCGAGGCATTATCCTTCACATTACCGAAACGGTCTATACACCGGTCAATCTCCCTGACAATCTCCGGAAACGACGGAAGGGCCGAGAACTCCTCACTGAGATAAGGGAACCGGCTCACGCCACTATCCTCCTTACGCGAGAAGAAATCATAGACCGCGACCATAGTCGAGAGTGTGGCCGAAAGTTTCTGAAGATGTTCGGCCGACATGAACGACCCGGCAGCCTTTATCTCTGAAAGCCGGGGCACGACATCATATACCCTCTCCTCGGGCATCTCCGTCCCCGATTGCAGAAGCGACGTCATCTCCGACACACATGAAAGCCGTCGTCTGACATCCTCGTAGACAACGGCGAAATCCATTCCTGCAGCCTCTTCCTTGCCGAGGCGCGTCTCACATTTTTCTATCAGGATCTGCCTCAGAGCGGCAAATCCGGTCTTGTTCTCAAAATCCTTTGGAAAAATCACGTCATTTATATCTCTCTTCACACCGGCAGAGCCAATATCGGCATATCCCTCTCGAAAAGGATCTTATGGGGAATGCCGGGATTGAAAAGCCGGCTGAATATATTCTTTTTCTTATTGGGCACGATAAGCATCTCGAGCCCCTCTTTCCTTATATAGCCATCGAGTTCCTGACGGAATGTCTTCGAATGGAAGATCTCGCTCCTGAACACGGCCGCAGGATAATTGCCCGCGAAATAATCACGCAGGGCATCTACCTTCTCCTTTATGTGGCTACCCGCACGGTCGTTGACCGGCACCAGCGTCACCTCCACCGCCGGATAGTCGAACATGCGCATGAGCGTGTCGACCGACAGTATGTCGTGCTGGTCAAGATTGCAGAAATAAGCCACTTTCTTCAGCGACTCCACCGAGACAAGCTCCATATTCTCAGGCAAAGCCAGCACAGGCACCCGGCATGAATCGATCACCTCGGCAGTGACGCTACCCACGAGATCCTCCTCCTTGCGATCCTTTCCCCGGGTGGCCATAACCACAAGGGCCGGACGCGTCATGCGGCAATATTCCAGAATAGTCTCCTCCGGAATGCCCTCGTTGAGAAGGGTGGAATAGGCTATGTCGGGAAGCACGCCGTCTTTACGGTCAGTGTCGAGGCGACGCTTGAAATCGCGCATCTGTCTCTCGCTCTCCGTGCGCAGTTCCTGGCCGGTCTGCATCTCGGCGATGCTGTCTGTCTCCGGAAAATCTACGGTAGTGTCGTAGGAAAGGGAGCCTGTGAAATATGGAGTGGCATAGGCATGCATCACCACGGGATGAAGGTTAAGCTTCCCGGCCAGTTCAAACCCGATCCGGCAGGCGAGCATACTGTAGGAGGAGAAATCAACGGGGATGAGTATATTTCCCGATGTCCCTTCCATCTTCATCTCCAGCCGCGACGAGTAGAAATCTCCGCTTTCGGTGATCTTGAGGGCCAGGGCGAGGTCTTTCTCGTTGATCTTTACCCTTACTCCGGATGCGATGTGCGTACCGGTAAGCACAAGACTCTCGAAGCGCACCTCTATTCCGTGCGACTCGAGTATTTTCCTAAGCGCCACCGCCCTTTCATAGGTGTGGATCGCAAGCGTGATGAATCTTTCTGTCGACATTGTCTGATAGCTTTATCGGTAGATACCTCAAACGGCGCCCCGGAGACCGGAACGCCGTGATGGAACGAATCAGTTCTCTTCTTTCAGAACAACTCAGGCCTCGGCCTTGTTCTGCTCCTCAAGAATCTTGACAGCCATATCATAGATAGTGGTGTCGTCGAGAACCACGAGACCTCCGTCCGGGCCCGGCTCGATATGCATGCCGACGTTTTTGCCAAACTGATAGTTGACGCCTCCGAAATAGTTGCGGACGGTCTGTACTGTGAGGTTCAGCTCGTCGGCGATGCGATGGGTGGAGCCGTCGGGCAAACTGTCTTTGAGTCTGCGAAGCTCGTTGAAGGTGATTGTCTTGCTCATAGCAGATGGTATTTTTTGAGGTTATACTTAAACGATTGACTATAAGTAACCGTCGATTATTATTTTTTGTGTCCGGGCTTTGATTGCCTTTTCGATTGCTAATTTAGACATTATTTTGCAATCTACCAAGAAATATGCAAAAATATGTTATGTTTTAAAACATATTCATGTTTTTATGACATTTTATGCCATCTCGCGGTGCATGCGGGAGAGGGAGATAAAGACGCGGAGTCATACAACCGCCATATCGGAGGCGGCTACCCATCCGATATAGTCAGTGTTCATACGCACCTTATACCATGTGGTCTTTCCCTCGGCATCGACCTCTTCCGAAAGGATCTGCACGACGGTGCCCTTCGTGAGAACACCTCCCTTGTTGGCGTCGGCATCCTTGCCGGGCTCCGTTAGCAGTGTCACCTTGAAGGCCGTCACTACTCCGGTATCATGCGAATCGGCGGCATTCGCGGCCATAAACGCAAATATGACAAACACAAGAGAGAACAGCAGCGACACCATTCCGCCGAAGAATCCTGTCTTCCGGAGAATGACTGTGCGCGAGAAGATATAGAGTGCGGCGGCCGCCACAAACACAATGAAAGCCACTGCCGCCCATACAGCCCATGTGTCGGACGAGATATCGTCGGCAAGAGCCCCTTTGACCGATTGGAAAAACGACGGCTCATCAGGCACGACCTTATAGCGTTTCCCTTTCTGCTCCGCCTTGTTGGCATCTTCCACGCGGCTCTGAAGATAGTTTATATTGGCCTGTATCGTCTCATCTCCCGGAGCCAGCCGACGGGCCCGGAGCCAGGAGAGCATGGCGTTGCCGTAATCCCCGGTCTGGAAACAGGCGTTGCCGAGATTATAGAGAAGCGGCGCGGAAGTACCTTCCTCTTCGGCCGCCCGTTGATAGAGTTCCACCGCATTTTCATATTTTCCTGCCGCATAGGCCGAATCTGCCTCGGCCAGAATCCCCTGCGCGCCGGCTCCCTGTGAGAATAGACAGAAAGCGAACACAATGGCGATTATCTTACTTTTCATTCCCTTCATTTTTTTGTTGTTTGAATGAATCCTCAAGGCCTTTTATGACCTCGACACCCTCCTCATAGACTTTATCCATGCCGGTCTTCCCCTGCGAGGGAGCATATTTGGCAAACTCGCATTCGTCGATGAGGGCTATGGTGCGCGCTGTCACGTCGGCGCCGATGCCACGCGACTCCAGCGTCTGGCTCACATTCTCTCTTGTCAGTTCCGATGTGGGCATCCTGAGCTTATCACCCAGATACCCCCAGAGCGCTGCCAGCATCTCATCGTAGAAATGATCCGCGTCGTTGCGGCGTATGCAGTCAGCGGCCTTACGCAGACGCATGCGCGCCATCTTGCTGGCTTTGCGGCTCTTCACTGCAAGAAGATCGGAATTGGCCTTTAGATATGCCCTGTAGTAGACAACAGCGCAAACAAGCAACAGGAGCGGGACAAGATAGAAGAGCCAGTAGCCCAACATGCGGACATAAGGGATATGCTCGAAACTCAATCCGGAGGAAGACTTCATTAGCTCAGGATTGAATGTAAGCCGGCCGCGTGTCTGCGATTTCTCGGAACCTTTCCCTTTACCGACGTTGATAGTATAACCGTTGGCCCTGGAGGTCTCATATTTTCCTGTCTGCAGATCGAAATAGACGAGATCAACATCCGGGATGGTGAACGTGCCGGCCTCAAGGGGCATGAAGGAATAATCGAACCGGGCCGTTCCGCTGACGTTGGCGCTCCCTACAGTGGCGTTCACCTCGGGAGTAGGGCTATACACCTCAAGCTGCGCCGGATACAACGCGTTGAGATCAGGAAGCTTCACATATTTCAGGTTACCGGTACCTGTGACGGTATAGACCACGGACGCAGCCTGGTTGCTCATGAATTTCTGCGACGGGAGAGTGGATGTGATGGAGAAACGTCCCACGCCTCCCGAGAAATTAGCCGGCTGCGGCGTAGGCAACGGCTTGACGTTTATGCTGAGATCGTTGGGAGTGACATTGAGCTCGAGAGGCTTGGCCACCGACATGTTGCCCCAGAAAGGATCATGATAGTATTCGCGCTCATCGACACTCACGGTATAGGTGTTGCCTATGACCTTGAGCTGACCCTGCATCTGAGGGAAGATGATATACCGTGCTATTATGGCCGTGGCATAGGTTTTGCCGCCATAAGTCTCATAATTGAGCGACGATGACACGTCTTTCGACTCCTCGACCACAAAGCCTTCGAATTTCGGGGCTGAGGTCGCGCCGATAAACTTGATGGCATCGTAAGTGGTGTAGAGCTTCACCGTATAGACAAGAGCCTCCTGCTCATAGGCCGATGACTTGGAGACATCCGCCTTCAGGAAAAGATTTCCATCTCCCTTGCCGATGAATTTGGGGCCGTCGGCACTGTTATGGCGATCCTGGCCGGAGGGTGCGGCGTTCTGCCCGGGCACGTTACGCTCAGATTGTGCCGCCTTGCCTATCGCATATGACACCGTGTTGCTCTTCACGCCACCGACATCGACCGGACCGAAAGTATAACTTCCTTCCGTCTGGGCCCGCAGGGTCAGCGTATAGGTGAACGTATAGCTCTGCGTGGTCTTACCGTTGACGCTTGTGAAACTCGACGATTGACCCGTGCGGTCGAAATACAGAACCTTCGCCCCGGGCACTGAGGCGGGCTTCTGCGGGGCCGTCTCCGTGTTCGACACCTGATAGGAGATATAGAAGATATCCCCTACGCCGATGACTCCCCTCCCTCTCCCGTTCTGAACGCTGAGGTGGACTGAAGCTCCCCATGCCGACACAGCGCCGAGAAGGAGCATCAGAAGCAATATTATATCTCTATTTTTCAATTTCATCTGTCTAAATTCAGTTTATACGGCTACCCGACTATAAATGTGTGGAACCTGATCCTGCCGACTTACTTCCGCTTAACAATGTCATACATCGATAAATACCGGAGGCGCACCATCAGACGGCATTCCGTCGCCTACCGTGATACGGATCTCCGGAGCCGTGGCTGTGGAATAGACTCCTTTCTCTACGTCGTAATATATGAACTTTATGCCGTCGACCGTGTATGTCCCCTCTTTGTCGGGACACACCACACATTCGATCTCAATCTCCGAGCCGAGACGCCCGTCTTTCACGTAATGTGAACGATTGTCGGTCATCGACTTGAATTTCAATCCTTCAGGCAGCATCTTCCTTATATCGGGGAGGGATGCCCCGGTAAGGTCGCCATAGCCGACGATGTCTATCACCAGTTCGGCGTCTTCTCCGGCCCTCAGCTCCCCCTCAGGGAGATAGACCGTGACCTCAAACTCCCCCACGGCCCCTGAGAAAGCCTCTGGTCTATTCTTCAGCGGGAGAGCCGCAGCCCTGACAGTAAGATCAGGAGCTTTAAGGTCGAGGGTTTCCACCTGGTTTCTTACCATAGGCCCCCAGAATGGATCATCTACCTTTACACGATGTCCGAGCCCGAGCCGGTATTCTCCACCCGAAAGGGTATATTTCCCTTTCCGATTGACCCCGAGAAAATATCTGTCGATCACCGCCGTGTAATATTTTCGGCCGTCGACGGTAACTTCCGAGAGCTGTGAGTCGGGCGACGACTGGGTGTTAGGGAGCGGTGCGAGACCGGGTTTCCTCAGCATCTCCAGTCCGGCCACATTCGGATCAGGGGAATAAAGCACAACCTCATATATCAGACGCTCCCCTTCCACGACATTACGCCTGTCGACACGTGTCTCCAGAAACGGCATGTCGCGTTTTTCCCTGCCATGGGCAAGAGGCGTGGCCACAGCCGTCAGGATGAGCAGAAGTATCGCAGTGCAAATATCAGGAAGCCGTCTCATATACATCACCAGTTTTTTCTCGACCTGTTCTGGCCTTTGGTTTTATCGCCCTGGCTGCCGTTGCCGACACGCGCGCGGGTCTGATTCTCCTTATTCTCCATCGCTTTCAGGATCTGGTCGGCAGTCTGCTGGTTGATGTCCTGAGGCTGCTGTTGCTGATTCTTGTTCTGCTGCTGATCCTGATTCTTGTTCTGCTGCTGATCCTGATTCTGGTCCTTGTTCTGATCCTGGTCTTTGTTCTGGTTCTGATCCTGGTCTTTGTTCTGGTTCTGATCCTTGTTCTGGTCCTTGTTCTGGTCCTGATTCTGATCTTTGTCCTGATCCTGATTCTTGTCTTTATCCTGGTTTTGATTCTGCATCTTGAGCTGCGTGATCCTCAGGTTTCGCTTGGCGGCGGCATCATCGGGATTCAGGCGCAGGGCCTGCTTGTAATAGTCAAGAGCCTGCGGATAGCCCTCAGAGTTGAAACAGACGTTGCCGAGATTATAATTGGCCTTCGCAGCGAGATCAGGCTTCTGGCTACCCAACTTGGAGACCATCTCCATCGACTCGCAACCCTTCTTGAGCATATCCTTGGCCGTCTGGGTGGTGTCGGAAGGATTCGAGCCGAGGCGGATCTGTGAAAGCCCGAGATTGTAGCGCGCCACGGCCGAATTGGGATTCATCTTCAGAGCCTCCTGATATTTGAGCATGGCGGCACGATAGCGGCCGTCATTATAGAGCTTGTTGCCCGCGGTAATGGCATTCCTCTCCTTCCTGTTTGACTCCACTTTCTCTGCATGGATGTCAAGACATAACAGGGGGAGAGCGAAGAGCGCCGCGATCAATATTACTATATATCTTTTCATCTCTTATCCTCTTTCTTGAAAAATGTGATTCTGTCGAGCCAGGCTATCTTTCTGTCGAGGATGAATATATCCAGGATCAGCAAAGCCAGGGCAATCCAGGCGAAGATTCCGAAGAGCTCGTCGTGGATCGCGGAGAAACTTGACTCGAGAGCGGTTTTTTTCACGGTGTCAAGCTGCTTGTCAAGTTCGTTGAGTGCGTCGTTGTTCGAAGCGTTGACATATATTCCTTTTCCCGCAGAGGCGATCTCCGTGGCCAGATCCTCATTCAGGGCGGTACGCACAGGCTCTCCGGTCTCCGGATTGATAAGGAACCCGCCCCCTTTCACAGGGATAGGCACCGGCACTGTCGAGCCAAGGCCAACCACATCAAGTTGTATGCCGTTCTTGGCCGCATTGACCGCGGCATCCATCACGCTCTGCTGATCCTCGAGTTCCTCGGCATCTGTGATAAGGATTATAGCCTTGCCGATCTTCTTGTCCTCGCTGAACGACTTGGTGGCAAGATCTATGGCTGCCGCTATATTGGTGCCCTGGTTCTTTATCTGATAGGGATCGATGGAGTTGAGAAACATCTTTGCCGATACGTAGTCGCTCGTCACCGGGATCAGAGTATATGCATCGCCAGCATACACGATGAGGCCTACACGGTCGTTGTCAAGCCTGTTGATAAGCTTCTCGAGCACGAGCTTGGCAGTGCGCATACGGTCGATACCCTTCTCCTCTCCGGTGGAGGAAGCAAGCATCGAGTTGCTGGCATCGACAGCGATCACCACCTCAATGCCCTCCTTTACGGTCTTCTCATCTTTCACGCCCCCCCACGGGCGTGCGAAAGCGATGATGATAAGAGCCAGCGTAAGCATCTGGAGGGTGATCTTTATCGGCGGTTTATAGGGCGACACCTCCGGCATCAGAGGCGCCAGTATCTTCGGATTGCCAAACTTGCGAAGATTCCTGCCTCTGGCATAACGCGCCCAGGCATAGAGAGCCACGAACGCCGGCACAAGCAGGAGCAGCATCAGGAGTTTGGGATATGCAAAACTGAACATTGCGTATATCTTTTATGGTTCACAGCATTTCTGTGGCGCACCGGGCGTCACGGTATTCGTCTGAGCACAGTGTAGCGGAGCAGCAACGCCGCGCAGAAAGCGCAAAGCGAAAGCATGATCCACGGCATGAAATCCTCGTCGGTGAGGGTGAAGCGGTCTACGTCGAGCACCGTCTTCTCAAGAGTGTCAATCTCGTTGAAGACATCGTTGAGCATCCTTTCATCGGTGGCCCTGAAATATTTTCCGCCGGTGAGAGATGATATCTGCTTTAACGACTGCTCATCAATCTTGGTCTCCATCGTGACTGAAGAGAATCCATAAGGATCAGTCACCTGGATAGTGCCGTTGGTGCCCACTCCGATGGTATAAACCTTTATCCCCTTCTGCTTCGCGATCTGCGCCGCTGTCGAAGGAGGCACGTCGCCGGCATTGTTGGTGCCGTCGGTCAGAAGGATGATGCTCTTAGACCTCGCCTTACCCGAGGCTATCCTGTTGATGGCGCTCGTCAGACCGTCGCCGATGGCTGTACCGTCGTTAAGATCCCCCATCTCTACCTCCTTGATGGCGTTGATAAGGGCGGCGCGGTCGTTGGTCAGCGGCATAAGCGACAGACTCTCGCCGGCAAACACCACAAGGCCCATATTGTCGTTGTCGCGCATATTCACGAATTTCATGGCCACATCCTTGGCGGCCGCAAAACGTGAGGGATCAAAATCACGCGCAGACATACTGCCGGAGATATCGAGGGCGAGCACGATATCGGTTCCCTCTATTCTCGAGGTGCGCATATGGTCGTGGGTCTGAGGGCGGCAGAGCGCCACTATGAGACCGCCGATGGCCACCAGCTGGAGCGCGAAGCAGACATGCATGGCCACGACTTTCCACGATGTGGGAAGCTTGGCAAGGCTCTCGGTGGTGGATATCCCTATCGATGGGTTAGAATTGCGGTGTTTCCACACATACCAGGCGATCAAGGGAATGAAAATCAAGAATAGCCATAGCAGGCCGGGATATTTGAGCATCATGACTCACCCCCTTTCTCCACGACCGGAGTCACGGCCTTATCTTTTTTAGCAACCTTATCCGGATTATCTCCGTCAGTCTCCTCCTCCGCTACGGGCACAGGTTTCGTCTCCTCCACAAACCTCACGGCATTGTCAAAGGCCGCTATATTATCGGCCGGCAACGGACGGACCTTGGCGAACTTCACGAAATCAGCCACATGCAGGATCTGACGCACATAGTCGCGTTTGTCTTTCACATCGCTGTCATAAAGTCGATCCATGATCTCACGCGAGGTCATCTCCATAGCGTTTATGCCGAAACGACGGTCGAGATATACCCGGAGTATATCCGTAAGACGTGTGAAGTATTCTTTCTCCATACCCTGCTCCCAGAGTTTCCTGGCCTTCAGGTCGCGCAGGTCGGTCATAGCTGTCTCATAAGGCGACGGCTCAGGCTTCTTCCTGAGCACCGTGCCCTCCTTCCTGTATCTGCGCATCGCCCAAATAAACGCACCGGCGGCAAGAATCACGATAAGTATGATCCACCAGAAATCGGCGAGCCAGTCGGGCACGAAATCGAGGAACTGTTTCCCCTCCGGTTCCGAGACAGGAGCGAAACCCGCTATGGGGTCGTCGGCTGTGACCTTAATCGGCACCACGTTAAGGGTAAGCGCATTCGAACGGGCAGAATCGCTTTCGGAGACATACACGAACTGAGGAAGACGGTATGTGCCCGAATCAAAAGCCTGCAGAGGCACCCTGTAGTTGATCTGGATCCTTCCGGAACCGAGCTCGACCGTGTCAGCCTTATACGAAGAGCGCAGCTCGATGCTGTCGCCACAGATACCGACATATCCGCGGGCGGGATCCACATTGCGGAACATCGGAAAACCTCCCGGCTTACCTTTGTCCTGCACCACCTCCAGACCGAGGGTGGTCATGCTTCCCATCAGCAGATTGACGGAATCGAGCTTGGCCGTGACCGTCACCTTCGCCTGGCCGGCGATGGCCAGACATAGGCATATCAACGTCAATATTATCGGTTTTAATCTCTGACTCATTGTCTGTCTTTACTTATTTATTCTGCATGGGTCATCTCGCCGCCGAACGGTTGCGGAACAACGCAAGCAGTGCCTTAACATAATCCTCGTCGGTGGAGATCGATGCCAGATCGACTCCGCATTTACCCGTGGTCGAGGCAAGCCTCTGCTGCCTCTCATACCACGCCTTGTCGTATGCCTTGCGCACTTTGGCCGAGGAGGTGTCGATCCATCTGTCGGCCCCGCTCTCCATGTCTCTAACCCTGACAAGCCCCACGTCGGGAAGACGTGCGTCACGCTTGTCGTAAACCTGTATAGCCGCCAGATCGTGCTTGCGGTTGGCTATCGACATGCTCGAGAAGTAGTCGTGGTTGTCGATGAAGTCGCTCATAAGAAACGCCGAGCAGCGTTTCTTGAGAGCGTTGGTCATGAATTTCAAGGCAACATCGATGTCTGTGCCGTGGCTTTGAGGCTTCATATCGATGATCTCCCGGATTATCAAAAGAATATGCTTCTTTCCCTTCTTCGGTGGGATGAACTTTTCAATCCTGTCGCTGAAAAAAATGACTCCCACCTTGTCGTTGTTCTGGATCGAAGAGAATGCAAGTGTCGCGGCAATCTCGGCGATCACCTCCTTCTTTTCCTCTCCCATGGCTCCGAAGTCGCTGCTTCCGCTGACGTCGATAAGGAGCATCATGGTCAGCTCCCGCTCCTCCTCGTAAACTTTTACGAAAGGCTTGTTCTGACGGGCTGTGACGTTCCAGTCGATATCACGGATGTCGTCGCCGGGCTGGTATTCCCTGACCTCGGAAAATATCACGCCACGCCCCTTGAAGGCTGTGTGATACTCTCCCGCGAAGATGTTCTGACTCAATCCGCGGGTCTTTATCTCTATTTTCCTAACTTTCTGTAGCAGTTCTTTGGCATCCATTGTCGTGAGTTTTATGCATTCCGCCGCCATAATGCCGCGGCTTTACGCCCGCACTCCGGCATAAGACCGGAGAGGGAGGTGGCAATGCCGTAGGGTCAGGGCACAACCACTTTGTCAAGAATAGCGGTGATAACCTCGTCAGCACCGATATTATTGGCCTCGGCCTCATATGAGAGGCCGATTCTGTGGCGCATCACATCATGGCATACGGCACGCACATCCTCGGGGATGACATAACCGCGACCCTGGAGGAACGCATAAGCGCGCGACGCGAGCGCGAGGCTGATGGAGGCACGCGGCGACGCACCGTAGGAGATGATTCCGTCGAGGTCGGCGAGGCCGAACTTGGCAGGCTCACGGGTAGCGAAGACGATATCCACGATATAATTCTCGATCTTCTCATCAATATATATCTGGCCAACGATCTTCTGCACTTCGAGGATATCCTTCGGGTTGATCACAGGCACTATAGGATCGAGCGCCCCTTTGATGTTCTGACGTATGATGGCCTTCTCCTCCTCCTTGTTGGGATAGCCTATCACGACTTTAAGAAGGAATCGGTCGGTCTGCGCCTCGGGGAGAGGATATGTGCCTTCCTGTTCGATAGGGTTCTGCGTAGCCATCACGAGAAATGGCTTGTCGAGGGGGAAAGTTTCTTCGCCGATTGTCACCTGACGCTCCTGCATGGCCTCCAGCAATGCACTCTGCACTTTCGCGGGAGCACGGTTGATCTCATCGGCAAGAACGAAATTCGCGAAGATGGGGCCTTTCTTCACCTCGAAGCTCTCGTTCTTGACGCTATAGATGAGCGTGCCTATCACGTCGGCCGGGAGAAGGTCGGGAGTGAACTGGATTCGGCTGTATTTAGCGTCTACCAGGCTCGCGAGCGTCTTTATGGCGAGTGTCTTGGCAAGACCCGGCACACCCTCGAGAAGGACATGGCCGTTGCAAAGAAGGGCAATGAGCAGAGAGTCTACAAGGTGTTTCTGGCCGATTATCCTGCGGTCCATACCGTTGCGGATCATGCTCACAAAATTGCTTTTTGAAGCGATCAGATCATTCAACTCTCTGATATTCACTGTTTCGTTCATATGATTTTCTTTGTTTTGTTATGCCTCTGAATATGTGGTTTTTTCAAATTGCAAAAATAGCATTTATTAACTTAAAAAATTCCACCGTTTCTGTTAAATAATCTATAACGTGATTAAACCTTATTAAAACAGCCTCTTCCAGTGCCTCACAGGCTGAAGAGACTGTCATAATGCCGTTAGTTTTGCGAATCCTCGCGGAATGCGTTCCATCCCTGGGCCTTTATAGGAATCTCGCCGCCATCGCGGGTCACAAGCGCAGCCCCGAGCTGAGGTTCCGTCACATAGCCTATCATGGTTACGCCTTTCATCTTCTCGATTTTCTCATTGTCTGTGATAGGCACCGTGAACAACAATTCATAGTCCTCACCTCCGTTCATGGCAGCAGTCACAAGATTCATGTTGAATTCCTCGGCCATGAGAGCTGTCTGATAATCGATAGGGATGCGGTCTTCATACACCCGGCAACCCACTCCTGAATCCTTGCATATATGGAGAAGCTCCGACGACAGACCGTCGCTTACGTCGATCATCGAGGTGGGCTTGATTCCCTCCTTGCGCAATGCCTCCACTATATCCCTTCTAGCCTCGGGCTTAAGCTGGCGCTCGAGTATATATTCCTTTCCTGCGAAATCCGGCTGGAAATCTTTCTGTCCGGCGGCTACCGCGTTCTCCCTCTCGAGCAGTTGAAGGCCCATGAAGGCGGCTCCAAGATCACCGCTCACACAGATAATGTCTGTAGGCTTCGCGCCTGTCCGCGTCACGACATCCTCCGGCCGTCCCTCCCCGAGGCAAGTGATACTGATCACAAGCCCTGTCACCGAGGCACTGGTGTCTCCTCCGACAAGATCCACCCCGTAGAGCTCACATGCGAGCCTTATGCCTGAATAGAGTTGCTCGAGATGTTCTACGGTGAAACGGCTCGAGACGCCCAGGCTGACAGTGATCTGCCGCGGAGTGCCGTTCATGGCGTAGACATCACTGAAGTTTACGATGGCTGCCTTGTAGCCCAGATGCTTGAGCGGCACATAACGAAGGTCGAAATGTATCCCCTCAAGCAGAAGGTCGGTGGTTACGAGCACGTCCTTATCGCCATAACGAAGTATAGCCGCGTCATCGCCGACTCCTTTCCTGGTGCTTTCGTTCTTAAGAGGGAATTCTTTCGTAAGCCGGTCGATAAGACCGAATTCTCCTAATGAGGATATCTCTGTCTGACTATCTTCCATCTGATATGAATTACTTTTTTAAAACCGCCGGGCACATTTCTCTGGGAAACATGCCCGGCGCATGCCTTATTCATCACTGCGTGCGCCCGGCATCACAGATCGGGTCTATGTTTCCGTCAGATACGCGCGAGCATCTCCTTAATGATTCCGGTCATCACAGGCTGGGCTTTAACGGCTGCCTTCTGCACCTCCTCATGGGTGGGCACCTCCTTGATGTCCTTCCCTCCGAGGTCGGTGATCACCGAGATGCCGAACACCATCATGCCGGCATGATTGGCCACTATGACTTCCGGGACTGTCGACATGCCTACAGCATCGCCGCCGATCACACGGAAATATTCATATTCCGCGGGAGTCTCAAACGTCGGACCGGCAGTGCCGACATAGACACCATGCATAAGTCTTATCCCCTGCTCGCGGGCTATGTCGTCGGCCATCATGATGAGTCCGCTGCTATAGGCCTCAGTCATGGCAGGGAAGCGGGGACCAAGTTCCTCGAAGTTCTTTCCACGCAGAGGATTCTCAGGGAAAAGATTGATATGGTCGGTTATAACCATGACATCGCCCACACGGAATTCCTTGTTCATGCCTCCCGCGGCATTGCTGACGAAAAGCTTTTCGACTCCGAGTTCCTTCATGACCCTGACAGGGAATGTGACCTGCTTCATGTCATAGCCCTCATAATAATGGAAACGGCCCTGCATGGCCATTATATATTTTCCTCCGAGATTACCGAAGATCAACTTTCCGCTGTGCCCCTCTACCGTGGAGACCGGGAAATTCGGGATATCCTTATACGACAGTTCTTTCTTAATCTCTATATGATTGACCAGATCACCGAGACCTGTGCCGAGTATCACAGCTATGCAGGGCATCTCCCCCACTTCATTCCTTATGAAAGCCGCCGTCTCGCGGATCTTTTCGAGCATTGTCTTTTCCATTTTGTCTGATTTTAGGCTGAAGAAACCACAATAGATATCGATATCCATAGGGCTTCAATGATTTAACATTATATGTCGCGGTTTTGTTTCTCAACTTTCCGTCAATCCTCGCGGATCACATCCTCGCCTCGCATTCAAGGCTCCTTCAGATCAAGACTGTTCTTCAGTTCCTCTATGAAATTCTTGTCATCTATACCGTTGACCATTTTCACGGAAACCGGCAGATAGAATGTAAAGGGTTTAAGCGACTGAGGGAAATAAGGATTGAACATAAGACGCACGGCATCCTTCTCGGTCGTGACTATGATCTTGCGGCGTCCCGGCATCGACTGAAACCTCGCGCATATGTCATCTATATCATCACGTCCGAAATCATGATGATCCGGATAGTGGTCTACCTTCACACTAAAAGGATAGTTCTTGAAATGGCGCACGAAATAGCGCGGATGTGCGATGCCCGTGAGAAGGAGCACGGAATCCTCAGCTCCGAGCTGCGTCAGGCTCGCATGATACGGCGCGTCGTCGGGGAAGACCGGCTTAAGCGAACCGTATTCATATCTCGAGAAAAAGAGTTTCTGAAATTTCATGAGATCGAGATCTTTCGATGCGATCCTGAAATTGATAGGCATGAGGTCGTCAGGACATTTTGTCACGACAACCATATCCGCTCTGTTGACCTGTACAGGACTCTCACGCAGGCGCCCCAGAGGGAGCAGATGATCCTTATAGAACGGACGGCTGTAGTCTGTAAGAAGCACCGACACTTTCGGTTTGACCCAACGATGCTGGAAAGAATCATCGAGCACTATAAGCTGAATATCGGGAAACAGACGCAGCAGTTCCGATATGCCTTTCCTCCGGTTCTCGCAGACAGCCACGTGGGCCCGCATACCGAATTTCTGATATATCTGATAGGGCTCATCGCCGAGAAGGTCGGGAGTGCTCTTCGAATTGGCAAGTACGAAACCCTTGGTTTTCCTCTTGTAGCCGCGGCTGAGGACGGCCACTTTATAATCAGCGGCCATCTGGCTCACTATATATTCCACGTGAGGAGTCTTGCCCGTGCCGCCGACAGTGATGTTGCCCACTCCGACAATCGGGACATCATATTCCTCTTCCTTAAGTATATTAGAGTCGAAAAGCCAGTTCCTGACACCGGTGACGGCGCCATAAATCCACGAGAGGGGGGTAAGAATCCCCACCATTATCTTATCTTTCGTAGTCTTCACTGCTTTTCTTTTTTCAGGGTTATATATTTTGTTTGACGCGCATACCGATCTGACAGAAGTACAAATCAGAACGCCATCACCTTTGGAAACTCTACCTTGAAATAAGGCATCCTGGCCTGTACGGGCTTGGCGCGCAATACTGATTCCGCAAACCGCACGGCAAGATATTCATAGTCGCCGGCGAGAGCTTTCTGCATGGCGGTCATCGCACTCATATTGCCGAGTTCAGGGATAAGATCCCAGATGCTTTCCTCTATCTTGGGATAGCATGCAATGTCGTAGGAGTCGCCGAGTCCGGCTTTCTTCGCCACCCAGTCGGTGGCGTCGCCAAGCGAGCCGAGAGCATCGACCAGACCGATCTCGAGAGCCTTCCCGGCATCCCATACACGACCCTCGCCAATCACCCTCACCTTCGATTCCGGCATATTGCGGCCCTTGGCCACGCGTACCACGAAAGTGTCATATCCTCGCTCCACATATTTCTGCATAGCCGCCATCTGGGTTTCCGACATAGGATAGTAAAGATTCGGGAAGTCTGCCTCCGGATCAGTGCTTACAGTCTGCGGACTGACACCCAGCTTCTCTGCAAGGCCCTTGCCGTTGGGAATAAGGCCGAAGATGCCGATAGAACCCGTTATTGTCAGCGGATCAGCGAATATGCGGTCGGCAGTACATGATATCCAGTAACCTCCCGATGCTGCGTAGGCTCCCATCGACACGGCGAATGGTTTCCCTTTGGTCTTGAAATAATCGAGCGCCTCCCCAATCTGCGTGCTTCCATAGACAGCGCCGCCGGGGGAATTGACACGGAGCACAAGCCCCTTGACATCGTCATCTTCAGCAAGCTTCACTATCTGAGGCACGAGATCCATATAATTTATAGTGCCCGAGCCGCCTCCGTCTACAATCTCGCCAGTGGCATAGAGCACAGCGATCTTTTTACCGGAAGAATATGCTGTTCCCCAGTCAGTCTGGGAAAGAAGGGAAGACGGCTCCACGAATTTAAGATCATCCTTATCCTTGCCTATTGTCTTGGCTATGATGCTGTCCACACACCTCTCATATACAAGTCCGTCGACAAAACCCTTCTCAAGGCTGAAAGATGCCGGTTGGGTAAACAGATATTCGCGGGCCACTATCGAATCGATACCGGCTGCGGTCAGTTTCTTTCTCTCGGAAGCGATCCCCTCACGGATCACGCTCCACATATTGCCGTAGAGGGTGTCGAGCTGCGCTCTTGCGGGCGCGCTCATCTCCGTGAGGATGAACGGTTCGACCGCTGATTTGAAAGTGCCTACCTTCACAACCTGAAAAGAGATGCCGAGCTTGTCGAAAAGGCCTTTCATGTAGAGATTGGTGCCACCCAAGCCCTGGATGAGAAGCATACCGGCAGGATTCATGTATATCCTGTCGGCCACCGACGCCACATAATAGTCGCCGGTAGCTATATTGCCGCCGTAGGCTATGATCTTCTTGCCGCTCTCCTTGAATCCCGACAATGCCGCCCTCAATGCGTTGAGGGTAGCCGGTGCTGCCATCACGCCGTTACACTTCAGATAGATAGCCGAGATATTCTTGTTCTCTTTCGCCTCAGCGATAGCCGAGACAAGCGACGCAAGATTCTGCGGGCGCTTTATATCGCCCTGAAGAAGCGACATATAATTGAGATCTGTCGGAGTCTCACGCTCATCGAGCTGACCCTGAAGATCTATTACGAGCACACTCCCCTTGGCTATGGAGGTATCTTTGGCAGACGAGCCTTCCAGGGCTCCGACCAGACCTATGCACGCGATCACGGCCACAATACCGAAAAGCGCTATCGCAATCCAGGCTCCGACGAACGACGACAGAGCATTAAGGAAAAATTTCTTCAGCATATCTTTATCTGTATGATGATGTTCTGATTCCGGCAGGGGCATTCCCTGAGGCCGGGAGATGTTGGAGTCAGAGCGAGGCTATCACTTTCTTGATATCCTCGGCAAGGGCGTCGGCCTTCTCCATGGTCTCGGCCTCGCTGTAAATACGGATAATCGGCTCCGTATTAGATTTACGAAGATGCACCCAGCTGTCAGGGAAATCTATCTTCACGCCGTCGATGTCTGTGATACGTTCGTCGGCAAACTTCTCCTTGACCGCCTGAAGTATCGCGTCGACATCAATGTCGGGCGTAAGCTGTATCTTGTTCTTGGCAATAGCGTATCCGGGATATCCGGCTTTGAGCTCGCTCACCTTCTTCCCCTCCTTTGCGAGCAGGGTGAGGAACAGGGCCACTCCCACGAGGGCGTCGCGACCATAGTGCAACTCAGGATATATCACTCCGCCGTTGCCCTCACCGCCAATCACAGCGCCGGTGTCTTTCATTTTCCTGACCACGTTCACTTCTCCGACGGCAGCCGCCGAATAAGAGCATCCATGCTTCTCGGTCACGTCGCGCAGCGCACGCGAGCTGCTGAGATTGGAGACGGTAGAGCCCGGAGTCTTCGAAAGCACATAATCTGCCACAGCCACAAGGGTATATTCCTCCACAAACATCTCGCCGTTCTCCATCACTATGGCCAGACGGTCAACATCGGGATCCACTACAAAACCGACATCGGCCACACCGCTCTTCATGAGATCTGAGATCTGGGTAAGGTTCTCAGGAATGGGCTCCGGAGTATGGGCAAACCGGCCGTTAGGCTCGCAGTTGAGTTCGACGACCTTCTTCACACCGAGACGGCGGAGCAATTCCGGGATTACAGCCCCGCCTACAGAATTGACGGCATCGACCGCTACGGTGAAGCCTGCTTTCGCGATGGCTTCCCGGTCGACAAGAGGAAGATTAAGCACCATGTCGATATGACGCATTGCCCAGGTCTCGTCTTTATATTCCTTGCCGAGATCCATGACCTCCGCAAATCTGAAATCCTCTTTCCCGGCGATCTCTATCACCTGCTTCCCTTCGGCATCGGAAAGGAATTCACCGTCGGAGTTGAGCAGTTTGAGAGCGTTCCACTGCACCGGATTATGGCTTGCGGTGATTATGATGCCGCCGTCAGCGCCAAGACCTGTCACAGCCACCTCGGTGGTAGGAGTGGTGGCCAGACCGATATTGATCACGTCAAGCCCCATCGCCATAAGGGCGCCGCTGACAAGATGGCTGACCATCTCACCCGAAAGACGGGCGTCGCGCCCCACGACTATCTTGGACGCTCCCGGGTTATTCCTTTTGATAAACTCGGCGTAGGCCGATGTGAATTTCACGATGTCCACTCCGCCGAGACCTTCGCCGGAGCCTCCGCCGATTGTGCCGCGGATGCCGGAGATTGATTTTATCAGTGCCATGTATTTATGATGGGATATTTGCTGTTTGTCAGATTCTATAGATTACAGTTGTCCGGAAGAGAGGGATCGCATGCGTCCTGTCAGAATGCCGTTTCAATATTCAGGGCGGAAATAACGCACGTTTACCAAATACGGCTGACACGACGACTGGTCGTTGGTATAATTATAATTGGTAAAGCCGTAATAACTCTTGAGCACGAGGTTCACCTCGCAGTCATATCCGAAAAACTTAAGCGGCATCTGTATTCCCGAGCCGTAATTAGCCGAATTGCCGCTCTGGCTCCCCAGGATGAAATATGTATCGCCTAATCCTATATTATTCGAGTTGCCGTCATCGTAGGTATCATTTCCAAGATAAAGCTCCTTGAGATTCTGACGGCTGAAACGGAAATACACCTTGTCGCCTGTCTCAACCTTTTCCGCCTCTCCCTTGGAGATGACCTGCATGTAGACATATCCGTCCTCATCAAGCTTATAGAAAGGGGCATCCTTGCCCACGATGAAAGAGATCGAGTCTTCAGGCACCTCGAGCAGGACCTTCTGGCCGGCAAGAAACTGGTTGACTGCCTTCTCCTCCTCTCTTAGGAGCTCGGAATAGCTCACACTCTTGCTGCACGACGCCATTCCCGCGAAAGTGAAGGCGAGAATCAACATCCATATCGTTCTTGTCATTTTCTTTGTTATGTCAGTCATTTTTCTATTGTTTCTATGTTTTTATGATGTCTGGGTACTTACGGAGGGCATACCCTCAGCCCCCGCGCGCTGATCCTTCTTGAGATATTTGTCGTAGCGTGGCATCGCCTCTATCAGCAAGTCGCGGCATTCATCGAGGCTTCCGTAGAATTCGCCACCGGCCGCCTGGATATGTCCCCCACCGTTGAAGAGATCCTTGCATATCTCCGAGACAGGAAAACCGTCGATACTTCTTGCCGACACCTTCACGCAATCGGCATCCTCCCGCATGAATATGCTGTAGACGACACCCTTGATCTCGAGCGGACGGTTGACAAGTCCTTCCGTGTCTCCCCTCTCGTAGTGATAGCTTTCGAGGTCGTTCCTGTCGAGGGTTATCAGCGAGCATCTATGGTTCTGGAATATACGCATCTTCTCAGAGATGGCGTAAGCCTCAAGCCGCAGACTCCAGTATGACCTTGTGTTGAGTGCCTCCCTCACAATCCTCTCCTTGTCGACATCCTTCTCAAGAAGACGCATCAGGATCTCATATAGGTCATGATGCTTACAGTTGACAGAGAAATTTCGTGTGTCAGTCACGATGCCGGTCAGAAGGCACGTGGCGCAGTCTCTGGAGACATCACCATAAAGGCCCATCGCGGCTATCAGCCGGAACACGAGCTCGCACGTCGACGACATATCCGGGAAAGAGAAAGTCAGATCGGTGAACTGAGCCGGCTCCTGATGATGGTCTACCAGTACCTTGCGGCATGGAGCGCTCTGGATCACGGGAGCGAGGGAGTCCTGACGCGACGGTGTGTTGAAATCGCAGCATACGATCATGTCGGCCGCCGCCACAGTGTTCTCGCAATAGCGGGCATGGCATGTGTAGACCGCGATATCCTTGAACCCCGGAAGAAATGACAGTGTCTGCGGAGCCTTGTCAGGCACCACTACTGTGGCGTCTTTGCCAAGCTGCCTTAGGAGATGCCAGAAAGCGAGCGTGCTCCCGATGGCATCGCCGTCGGGGCGCACATGGCATGTAAGCACTATCCTTTCCGACTCCTTTATCAGGGTCAGAAATTCTTTCGCCTTGTCAGAATCTATCAATCTATCCATAGCATGATGCTGAGAATCAGGTGCACGGAGAAGCCCGGCGTCATCGTCCACGGCCGGTAGCCGTCATTTTCAAGCCACAAAGATACGAATTATCTCGCAAATTCTGCCTAACTTTGTATCCAAATTTAGTTAAAATGCATACGAACGAAGAAAAACTTGCCGCCTTCGGAAAGCTGCTCGATGTGCTCGACACTCTGAGGGTGCGCTGTCCCTGGGATGCGAAACAGACCAATGAGTCGCTGCGTCCCAATACCGTCGAGGAGGTTTTTGAGCTTGTCGACGCCCTTATCACCGACGATGCCGAAAATATCAAGAAGGAGCTCGGCGACGTGCTCCTTCACGTGGCGTTCTATTCGAAAATCGCCTCTGAGCAGGGCAGATTCGACATTGCCGATGTGTGCACTGCCCTGACCGATAAACTGATATTCCGCCATCCGCACATCTATGGCGACGTGCAGGCGGATTCCGCCGACAAGGTCGCCCAGAACTGGGAGCAGATCAAGCTACGTGAGAAAGGGGGCAACAAGACGGTGCTCGCCGGTGTGCCCTCCGCGCTCCCGGCCCTGATAAAGGCCAACCGCATCCAGGAGAAAGCCGCCAACGTAGGATTTGACTGGGAAGACCGCTCGCAGGTGTGGGATAAAGTCAAGGAAGAGGCCGGAGAAGTGGAGCAGGAGATAGCATCGGGCAATGCAGACGCCCTTGAGGCCGAATTCGGCGACCTGATGTTTGCCGTGGTCAACGCAGCCAGATTGTATGGAGTGAACCCGGAGAACGCCCTGGAGCGCACCAACCGTAAATTCATATCCCGCTTCAACCATCTCGAACGCCGCGCCAAAGAACTCGGCCGATCGCTGAAAGACATGACGCTTGAGGAGATGGACGAGCTCTGGAACGAAGCCAAGAAACTCGAATGATACTCTGCATCACTGAGAAGCCCAGTGTGGGCCGCGACATTGCCAACATACTCGGAGCAACACAGAGGCGCGACGGATATATGGAGGGCAACGGATACTGCGTGACCTGGACGTTCGGCCATCTATGCTGCCTCAAGGAGCCTCACGACTATTGCCTCAACTGGAAGACATGGTCGCTCTCGGCATTGCCCATGATTCCTCCGAGATTCGGCATAAAGCTCATCGACAACGACACATACCGCAGGCAGTTCAACGTAATCGCCGACCTTATCGGGAAATGCGACGAGGTGATCAACTGCGGCGATGCCGGTCAGGAGGGTGAGCTGATACAGCGCTGGGTCATGCAGAAGGCGGGATGCTCCAAACCGGTGAAGAGGCTCTGGATCAGCTCCCTCACCGACGACGCGATACGGGAGGGATTTCAGAACCTGCGTCCGCATGCCGACCTCGAACCCCTCTACACCGCAGGGTTATGCCGGGCAATAGGCGACTGGGTGCTCGGCATGAACGCCACACGGCTGTATTCCCTGAAATATGGCACCAACCGCCAGGTGCTCTCGATCGGAAGGGTGCAGACCCCCACACTCGCCCTCGTCGTTAACCGACAGCTTGAGATCGAGAATTTCAAGCCCACCAATTACTGGGAACTCAAGACTCTCTACCGCGACACCCTTTTCTCAGTTTCCGGCAAGAGCTTCGACAAGGAGGAGAAGGGGATGCAGACCGTGGAGCGCCTGCGGCAATTCCCCCTCAAGGTCACGGATGTGACGAAAAAGGCCGGGAAAGAGGCGCCACCGCGTCTGTTCGACCTGACCTCCCTCCAGGTGGAATGCAACAAGAAGCTCAATCTCGGCGCCGAAGACACCCTCCGCACCATACAGAGCCTTTACGAAAAGAAAGTCACTACTTATCCGCGTGTCGACACGACCTACCTTACAGACGACATGTATGGCAAGTGCGGCGGCATCCTCAATTCACTGAAAGACTATCAGATGCTGATGGCGCCCCTGCGGGGCAGGAAACTGAGGAAGAGCAAGAAAGTGTTCGACAACTCGAAAGTGACCGACCACCACGCCATCATACCCACCGGGCAACCTCTGCCGGATGGTCTTTCGAAGGCTGAGCGCGATGTGTTCAATCTTATAGCACTCAGATTTATCGCGGCTTTCTTCCCCGACTGCTCGTTCGAACAGACCGTCGTCAACGCAAAGGTAGACAATGTCAGCTTCAAGGCCACGGGCAAGGTGATTCTCGATCCTGGATGGAAATTAGTGTTCGCGGGCGAACGCAAGGATCCCGACGGGGAGGCCGACAAGGAGAAAGACAATGACCCCGACGAAGGAGCCGTGCTGCCTGTCTTCACCAAAGGCGAGGAGGGTCCTCATCAGCCCAGACTCGTGAAAAAAACCACTCAGCCACCGAAATACTTCACGGAGGGCACGCTGCTGAAAGCGATGGAGACTGCCGGGACGCTCGTAGACGACGAGGAATTGCGCGAGTCGCTGAAAGCCAACGGCATCGGACGCCCTTCTACGCGCGCGGCGATAATCGAGATCTTATACAAGCGCGGATATATCGTCAAAGAGAGGAAATCGCTGAGGGCTACCCCTGCCGCCATCGAGCTCATAGGCCTCATCAAGGAGGAACTGCTGAAAAGCGCCAAACTCACGGGCATATGGGAAGGACGTCTCCGCAAGATTGAGCGTAAGGAATACGACCCTCAGGAATTCATCGCCAATATCAAGCAGATGATCACCGAGATAACACTATCGGTGATCCGCGATTCCTCAAATCGCCGCATAGTGGCGGAGCAGAACACCGGCAAAAACGAAGAGGAGCCTAAAGCGAGGAAAAAAACGAGAAAAACACCCACTAAAAAGCCGTCGGGCGACGTTTGATTGTTAGATAAAGAAAAGATTCTTCAATGACTGCGAATCTGATCATACAATATATCATCGTAGGCCTTATCCTCGCAGGGATCGTGGTCTGGGTCGGCATACGCCTCTACAGGATAAGAAAACGAGGAAAGATCGACAGTTGCTGCGGGTGCTCCCTCTCCGGGGCTTGTGGGAAAAAGAATATTCTCAGGAAAAACGGAAACAAAGACTGCTGCTCATGAAGACAATGAAGATATGGAACGGCGAGGCATCATCCCGTCAGCTCGACGAGATCTGCCGCGATCTCAAAGAGGGCCGGATAATGATCTGCCCTACCGACACACTCTACGCGATAGCCTGCGACGCGCTACAGCCGAAAGCGATCGAGAGGATATGCCGTCTGAAAGGAATCAACCCTGAAAAGACCAACCTCTCGATAATCTGCGCCGACATATCTATGGCCGCGGAGTATGCCCGCTTCGACAATTACGCGTTCAGACTTCTGCGCGACTGCACCCCGGGCCCCTTCACTTTCCTTTTCAAGTCTGCCTCGACATTGCCTAAGGCGTTCAAGGGGAGAAAGACCGTCGGGGTCAGGATCCCCGACAACGCGTTATGCCGTGATATAGTGGAGCGTCTCGGCCATCCCCTCCTTACCACTTCCATAGAATATGCCGACACAGACTATGCCATAAACCCGGGCCTCATAGCAGAAGCTTACGATTCACGGGTTGACTTCATGCTCGAGGGGGAAGAGGGCGGAACGGAGCCCTCCACAATCGTCGACTGCACAGGCTCCGAAGCGGAGATTGTGCGCCAAGGGAAAGGCATTCTCGACTGAGCGCCATAACGCACCGTCTGACTTCTTAATACGGAAATCATTTTTTCTGCATCCGCAATCAGTCAATAATTCATATTTTAATTGCATTTAATCCGATTTTTGATTAATTTTGCGGCAGGTTAAAATATTCGCAACAACATAATATCAACTAATGAAAAAGAGCGCACTTCAAAGAGTGAGGGCTGAATACCTGCCCAAGCTCCCCAAGGCCCTCCAGGGACCTGTGAAGTTGAAGATCGGCGAGGCCACACAGTCGGTAGCCGATCAGGAGGAAATCAAGAACCTCTTCCCCCACACCTACGGAATGCCCATCGTGGAATTTGTAAGAGAAGAGCATCCCGAGCGCGTCGAGGAGCCTTTCAACGTAGGCATCATCCTCTCGGGTGGCCAGGCCCCCGGCGGACATAACGTGGTGAGCGGTATTTTCGACGGCATCAAGAGCCTCAACAAGGAGAACCGTCTGTACGGCTTCCTCATGGGCCCTGCCGGATTCATCAATCACCAGTATATGGAGCTCACAGCCGGATATATCAAGGATTTCCGCAACACAGGCGGTTTCGACATCATCGGCTCAGGACGCACCAAACTTGAGACCCCCGACCAGTTCGAATCCGGCCTCAAGATCCTCAAAGAACTCAACATCAAGGCCCTCGTGATCATCGGTGGCGATGATTCCAACACAAATGCCGCCGTGCTCGCCGAATACTACAAGAACATTGGCGCCGACGTGCAGGTGATCGGTGTGCCCAAGACAATCGACGGCGACCTCAAGAACGAATGGATCGAGACCTCCTTCGGTTTCGACACCGCATGCAAGGTCTACAGCGAGGTGATCGGCAACATACAGCGCGACTGCAACTCTGCCAAGAAATACTACCACTTCATCAAGCTCATGGGTCGCTCCGCATCCCATATAGCCCTGGAGTGCGCCCTCGAGACGCAGCCCAACGTCTGCCTCATCTCTGAGGAGGTACTTGCCAAGCGCATGACCCTCGACAACATCGTCAACTATCTTTGCTATGTGATCGCCGAGCGTGCCAAACTCGGCTGGAACTTCGGCACAGTCCTCGTGCCCGAGGGCCTCATCGAGTTCATTCCTTCGATGAAAGACCTCATCTCCGAGCTCAACGATGTGCTCGCCAACCATGGCGAGGAGCTCGAAGGCCTTGAGGAAACCGCAAAGCTCGAGAAGATCCACTCATTCCTCTCCCCCTCCAACGCCGACCTCTACAAGTCTCTTCCCAAGGCTATCGCCCTTCAGCTCAGCCTCGACCGCGACAGCCACGGCAACGTGCAGGTTTCCCTCATCGAGACAGAGAGCCTGCTGAGCGAGATGGTCGCCAAGCGTCTTGAGGAGATGGCAGAGGAAGGTCAGTACTCCGGCAAGTTCAACGCACAGCACCACTTCTTCGGCTACGAGGGCCGTTGCGCCGATCCCACCAACTTCGACGCCGACTACACTTACGCTCTCGGCTTCAACGCCGCGATGCTCATCAATTCCGGCCTGACCGGCTACATGAGCTCCGTGCGCAACCTCACGGAGAAATCCGAGGACTGGATCGCAGGCGGTATTCCTATCACCATGATGATGAACATGGAGAAACGTGCCGGCAAGATGAAACCAGTGATCCAGAAGGCTCTCGTCAACCTCAACGGACGTCCATACCTGAAGTTTGCGTCGATGCGCGAGACTCTCGCCCTCAACACGCTCTATCAGTATCCCGGCCCGATCCAGTATTTCGGCCCGTCGGAAGTGTGCGACCGTCCGTCGATGACGCTCCTTCTCGAGCACAACAAGGAAATCTGAAGACAATCCCGGAAATAGATTTATCAGAGAGGCGCCGGCCTAAAGCCTGCGTCTCTCTTCTTTTCACTCCTCACCATAACCGTACCCACCCGATCCACCAGTATCCAATCTTATGAAAAAAACAGCAATCACATGCGCGATAGCGCTCGCGATTCTTGCCGGGGCATGTTCCGGCAACGGCAAAAAAGAGGCGGCTGCCTCCGCCGACTCTGACGCGGTCGCTACGCAGACAGAATCAGGAATCGCCGTAACAGATGAATACAAACTCGTAGACGGCACTTTCGTGTCGGCCAACGGCCTCCCGATGATCATCGACTTCTCCGCAGAATGGTGTCCTCCCTGCCGCCAGCTTAAGCCGGTCTTCGAGGAGCTCGAGAAGGAGTATGCCGGCAAAATCAACTTCATCACCATAAACGTCGACAGCATGCCATCCATGGCACAGAACTACAAAGTGGAGAGCATACCCAATCTGGTGTTCGCCAAAGCCGATGGCACCGAGGTATACCGTTCGGTTGGCTTCCGCGATGGCGCCGAACTGAAAGCATATATCGAGAAATATCTTTCAGAATGATATTCCTGGCGAGAGAATAAGACCCCATTACACAGACTGCGAAACAACAGCCGTAGAAAGACAAAGAGAGGATTCCCGGGCTCCGGGAATCCTCTCTTTGTCTTTCTACGGCCTCGATAAGGGCCGCTATCGTGATAAGTGGAATCTGCGATCACTCCGCGGGCTTGCCGCCATCCCACCATGTGCAGCTCACAAACTCGAACTGACCCTTGGCAACTACTTTGTAGACAGCCGTAGCCTCGAGAGATCCTGTAGAGGTGTAGGCGGTAAACGTGTAGGTGTATGTCACGTCCATACCTGCCACAGGCTCAGCATCCGGATGCATTATGGAGAGGGCCCCGGGGAAGGACTCTGTAGCGAAACGCTTCTTGATAAGCTCCGTGATCTGCTCATCGCTCAGGCCGTCATAGCCCGTGTAGCCGGCGGGGGCATTGTTCTTGGCTGTGGAAGGACGGATATCCACATTGCCGTAGTAAGCGGAGGCTCCGGAATAGAACTCAGCGTTGTCGCGATAGTCAATAAACGGATATCCGATCTTGTTAGCTGCATCCGGCTCCGCGTCAGGATAGAGCTTTCTGGAAACATTGGTGTAAACCCAGTCTTTAACCGCCATGAAATAGCTGTAGGTCGGATCGGTGTTGCGCGAATAGGGAAGCGTCATCACCACTGACGGATTGAATTTCCACACGCCGTCCATTCTCGTGAATTGATCTACAGTAGCACCGGTATTGAGCACCCATCCGTCGGCAGTCTTGGTAAGCTCCTTGGCCTTATAGCTAGTCTTCTTGTCGGCATCATAGTATTTGTATGCCACGATCGCAGCCACATCGTCTGACGCGTAGGGAAGCTTCTGAGCCATATAGAGAGGAAGGAGCTGTTCGGGAAGGTCGCCGCTCAGGTTGCCGTACGACTGCCCCATCGCCTCATAGTCTGAAGGCTGAAGCACATAAGTGGAACCGGGGACACTCCAGCTGCCTCCGCTATACCTGTAGATAGCGAATTTTTTCTCCGAAGGCACTTCCGCGGCGGCAGCCCTTGTGAGGCTCCTCGTGTCCTTGCCGCCGTCGGCGAGCTTGACAGCGTCGATCTCCCATGTGCCCGATTTGGCGGCAGTGCTCTTATAGCAGAATCCGATCTGGATCGTCTTGCCGTTGTAGGCCGACAGATCTATGTCGCCCGAATCAAGGAAGCTCCAGCTGAGTTTCTCCGGCACATTGGGCACCGTCAGCTTGGTCCACTGTCCCCCTTTCTCGCGGACATTGACCGTAGCCTCTTCCATCGCGACACTTACCGATGAGAAGAAATTCAGGGCCTGTGTGAAGTTGAGCACGACGTTGGCCTCCTTCGAGAGTGTCATCTCGGGAGATATCAGCCAGCTCTCGGCGTCATAGTTCACGCCTCCGGCATAAGCTGAAGCCTTCATGCCATATTTGGCATCCTGACTCCATACGAACGACAGACCTTCCGGGAGGGTTGTGTTCTCAATAGTGAAGTCGCCCTGGCCATCCTTGAAAGAGAGCTCAAGATATGTCTGAGGAGCGGAAGATCCCCCGCCAAACACGGGATTAGTCGTTGCCTCGTTGTATTCGGCGACGGCATATTGTCCGTCTGTGGCATTGGGATAGGCAGCCTTGAGTATCGCCGGCAGACTTGCCGAGGCGGGCGCGGCGGGTGCGAAAGCCCCTATGAAGTCTTCCGTGCTCCCCCATGCCTCCTGATAATTCTCTTCCGACACCCTGTACTGGCTCACGCTGCTGTTGATTGCGAGAACCTCTGCCGGCTGGTTGGTGACAAGATTATAGGTAACCTTCACCGATGAGCCGTTGTTGAGGGCGAAATATTTGAACGAGGAGTTGGAGATGAACGCGGGAAGATACTTGCGGGCCTCGTCGGCTGTGGAGAAATATCCATTGCTGCCTATGGCGGCGAGAGCGTCCGACTCTCCTGCCTCCTCGGCAAGCGTTCTGTTGGTGGAATTCTTGGCGATGGTCTGGTAATCGTCGGAGGTCAGCGTATATTCCACAGTCTCTGTCTTGGAATATACCGGAGGCTCCTCGAATCCGTCGAGATGGTCGTTCCAGGCATTCTCGCTGCAACCCGCCGTAAGCGCGGCACAGGCGAGGAAAGCAACCGATTTTATATTAATTCTGTTCATAAATGATAATTCCTTGTGATGGGTTTAGAAGTTCACTTTGAGTCTCAGTGAGAACGTGCGGCCGAATGAGTATACTGCATATGTGGCGTTGCTCCACGTTCCGGCCACGTCATACGGGCACTGCGCGTCTTTTACGTAGTAGTAGTTGAAGAGGTTATAGACGTTGCCATAGACTGTGGCGTCGAGTCCGGCCATCTTAAACTTGTAGCTGCATGAAAGATCGAGCTCATTGCCCCAGGGTATCTCCCAGGGATCGGCGAGAGTAAGCGTCTTGTTGACCTCGAGGCTTGAGGCGTCGAGATAGTAGTCGGCATAGTTGCGTGCGCTGAAAGTCCAGTCAGCACCGATACGGAAGCCCTTGAACGGACGGAAAGTCACACCCAGGCCACCGGTGGTCTGCGCCGAACCGCACACCTTGTGGTTCTTCTGATTGATGACACCCCATGCATGGTCTTCAGCAAGAACTCCTGATGCAAGTTCCCCGGTAACGATGTTCTTCAGCGGCTGTCCCTGCTCGTTGTAGTAATAACCCTTGGGATTGTTGGTCCACTTCCAGTCGCCGTATGAGAACATACCCTGGATCTCGAGCCATCTTGTGGGCTTGTAGGCGAAGTCGAGCTCAAAACCGATATGCTGGGCCGACACATTCTCAAGGCTCAGCGAGAAATAGCTGCCTGCGTCGGGGCCCTGGCTGATCTCTCCTCGTTTCACGGTCTCGCGGTCGCTGCGATCCATCCATTTCGTGAAGTAGCCGTTGGCGGTCATTGAGAATTTCGGGGAATGGAAACCATAGCCAAGTTCCACGCTGCCGATCTTCTCGTTGCGCGCGTTGGGATTGACAGCGTTGCTCTGGTCAGCCTTAAGGAATACTCCATATGAGAAGAACGGAGCCTTCGAGATGTAGCCGCCGTTGACGAAGATATTGTTGTGGCGGTCAATGTTCCAGTTGGCGCCCCCTTTCACTGTGCCTCCGAGGAATGTCTGCCAGGGAGAGGTGCCGTGCTCCTTGTCATAATAGAAACGGTCTACTTTCTGATAACCGGTAACGTTGAGTGAACCTGCCAGGAATGTGGTCACCGCGCCGTCGAGGAGCTTGTATTCTCCCTGTCCGTAGATTCCTTCCTGATGGGTGTGTCCGTCATAGTCACGATATACCACGTCGCCTACACCGAGTTTCTCGTATTTCCAGTTGGGATCGGCGGCAGCCTTGTTGTTGGATGCTTTCACGTTTACGCGGTCGGCGTCATCCATGAAATACTCTCCCGAATAGAGATCGATAAGTTTGTTCTTGTGATGGCCCACATAGTAACGTACGTCAATACCGCCCGTGAGGGTCAGCTTGTTGGGGATCACCTCATTCTTGTAGGTTGATACGAGACCATACCACTCATGGCTGTTGACGCTCTCCGACATGGCCATATAAGAACCTGTGGTGGAAGCGGCGTTGAGATCCTGCACGGCGCCGAAATCAAAGGTGCCGTCCGGACGGCGCATATCCGTCGTGATCGCGCCGTTGTAGGCCGGACGCCATTTGTTGCGGTATTCGGATGTGCGCCCCTGGCCGGAATAGCCTCCGCCTGAGGAAAGTGATGTGTAGAGTGCTGTGGAAAGTGAGGAGTATTCGTTGATCTGCCAGATATGGTTGAGGGAGATGATAGGCTTGTGATACTGGTTGCGGTAGGCCGTGCGCTGACGTCCTTCGTTGTCGAAGCCGTAGCCCGGATTGTAGCGGTAGGCGCTCTCCCCGTTCATATACTGCTTGGCTTTCTGCCAGTTGTCGACTGAGAGGGTGCCATAGACCATGTTGCGCTGGTTGTGCCACTGCGGGGCGCCGAAGGCAGTCAGCGAGAGCTGATGGTTGGCGCCGATCTTCTTGGAAATGTTCACGAAATAGTTCCAGGCGCTGAACTCAGTTCCCTGTATGTAGCCTTCGCCCCACTTATGGCTTCCGAGCACTGAAATGGCCCAGCCGTTGTCCATAAGACCTGTCGAGACACTGAAACCTATGTCGTTGAGGGCATCGTTGCCCATGCCATACCACAAAGATCCACCCTTTTTCGCGTCAAGCCCGCGGGTTGTGATGTTGATTGTGCCGCCGATCGAAGGAGCGGAGATGATGGCGGCTCCGAGACCGCGCTGTGTCTGCATGCTCGAGGTCACACCGGAGAGACCGGCGAAGTTCGACCAATAGATACCGCCCCATTCCATGTCATTCATCGGGATACCGTTGACCAGCACGGCAACGTTGGGAGCCTTGAATCCACGCATGTTGATCTTGGCGTCGCCATAGCCGCCACCCTCGGGTGTGGCCCATACGCCTGGAGTGGATTTGAGCACCTCAGGAAACTCCTTGTTGCCCAGTTTGGCCTCGATATCTCCGGCAGTCAGCTCGGAAATGGCGATAGGTGTCTCACGGGTGCGTGCCTTCGATTGCGTCACCACAACGTCCTGGAGCATCTGTGAATCGGGTTCCATCTTTACAGTACCGATATTGGAGGCGACTTTCACCATAACCGTCTTATAGCCGATATAGCTTATTTTCAGCTCCTTTACATTGGATGGAACCTTCAGGACGAAATTGCCGTCGATGTCGGTCGGGACAGCCGTGGTTGTCCCCTGTGCCTGAACCGTGGCACCCACTACGGGTTCGCCAAGTTCGTCAATAACTGATCCGCGGCACGTCACTGTGTTGCCCTGGGCATATGCCCAGCCCACCACGCTCAGTATTGCCACGGCCAAGAGAAACAGTCTCTTCATACGTAGGTTGATTTTAGTTAATTATGCGTTTTATGGATTTATCTCTATTGATGAATACTTTGGGTTGGATAAAATCTCTTAATAGAACAGTATCTCGATATTCCATATGCAAATTTAACAACTTTTGTCTTATGAGCCAACTCCCTCGCCCATTTTTAACAATTTATTCATAACAAAACTTAAATCGGCATACTTCCGCCCATCGTCGATGACATTTTATCACTCTGTATTCGCGCATGATAGACTTCTTTTTATTCTCCGGTTTATTTTTTTACCACTGTTTTTCTCTATATTTGATAAAAAAAAGGTAAATTTGCATCAGTGTTGACATCCGGGCAGGCGTATGCCCTTCCTTTGTCTCACCGCCATCCACTCTCCTTCCACTCCCTGCAGAAAAACTGAACTAATCAAATATTATGGCAATCAAAGAATCCTTATCCGCTACGCAGGTGCTCCTGCGCGACAAGGCGTGGGCACGCTGGACAGCCCTCGTGCTGCTGGCCTCGGCGATGTTTTTCGCCTACATCTTCGTCGATGTGCTCTCCCCTCTCCAGGAATATCTCCACAACACCAAAGACTGGGAGCCCCAGGCATACGGCCGCTTCGCAGGCTCCGAGACATTCCTCAATGTCTTCGTGTTCTTCCTGATCTTCGCAGGCATCATCCTCGACAAGATGGGCGTGCGTTTCACGGCTATCCTCTCCGGCGCCGTCATGGTGGTCGGAAGCTCCATCAATTTCTATGCGCTGACCGACTGGTTTGCAGGCAGTTCGCTCGAGCATTTCATGGATGGCTTCGTAAATCTTCCTGACACATGGTGGAACATAACCCCATTCTATAAAGGGATGCCGGCCTCCGCCAAACTCTCGGCAATAGGATTCATGATCTTCGGATGCGGATGTGAGATGGCCGGCATCACGGTGTCGCGCGGCATCGTGAAATGGTTCGAGGGTAAGGAAATGGCCCTCGCCATGGGCATCGAGATGGCCATAGCGCGTCTCGGCGTGGCGGTCGTCTTCCTCGGCTCCCCCGCCATAGCCGCTTTCGGTGGCAATATCAGCGTATCGCGTCCTGTGGCATTCTCCGTGTTGCTCCTTATCATTGGCCTTATCGGCTTCATCGTTTATTCGTTCATGGACCGTTCGCTTGAGAAAGAGATGGGCTCCAAAGGAGAGGTCAAGGATGATCCGTTCAAGGTTTCCGACCTTAAATATATCTTCTCATCAAAGGTGTTCTGGCTGGTGGCCCTGCTCTGTGTGCTCTATTATTCGGCCATCTTCCCCTTCCAGAAATACGCCAACAACATGCTTCAGTGCAACCTCGGCATCTCGGCTGAGGCTGCGGGACGTGTCTTCTTCGTCTTCCCTCTCGGAGCGGCCGTGATCACCCCGCTCCTCGGCAATTACCTCGACCGCCGTGGCAAAGGCGCGACAATGCTCATATGGGGCGCCATTCTGATGATCGTATGCCATCTCACTTTCGCCTTTATCCTTCCCGCCACACAATCGGCAGTCGTGGCCTATTCGGCTATCGTGCTCCTCGGCATCAGTTTCTCGCTTGTGCCCGCCTCTCTCTGGCCCTCGGTTCCGAAACTTGTCGATAACCGCCTTCTCGGATCGGCCTATGCCGTGATCTTCTGGATCCAGAACATCGGCCTCTACGCTTTCCCGATGATCATCGGCGCCGTGCTCGCCGCCTCCAACCCCGGGGTCGACGACCCGATGCAGTACAACTACACAGTGCCTATGCTCGTCTTCGCATCGCTCGGAGGCCTCGCGCTCATTCTCGGCATCATCCTCAAGGCTCTCGACGCCAAGAAGCACTATGGCCTCGAGCTTCCCAACATCACCTCCGACAAAGTCCGTGATGAGGAACTCGCCGCCGAGAACGCCGCTGCGGAAGAGTAAGAAATTTTCTGAAATTTACGGCAATATAAGCAAAAAATCACTGGGACTGTCCTTGCAGACAGTCCCAGTTCATAATTTAGAAGTCGTTGTTTAAAAGCAACTTCTTATAATTCATAATCATCCAATGCGTTTTCTCCATTCTAAAATCACTGCCTGGGCCGCGCTTTTCCTTGTTGTGCTCATCATAGCCCTCACATTCAGCATGAGGCCCGTATGGTGGGCCTACACCGACCTGTTCTTCATGTTCATGGCCGCTTTCTGCAACACCGTGGCCCAGTATCTGCGCAGTCTCAGCGCGGCATCGGCCCGCAAGCTCGAGACATGCGCGATGATTTTCGGCATCCTGACGGCCATCGCCATCATCGGCGAATATATAGCGTTCCAGTATATCGGCTAAAGGCTCACTTCTTGCCGAGCACTCCGGGGTGGAATTTCTCAAGCGAGTTCTTAAGCCACCCCGGCACGATGATCACCCCTATCAGCAGATACATATAATAGGAGATCACCCTCCAGATCACGGCGAGGATCAGAGCCATCCCTGCCGATGAGACTATGTCTCCGTAGCATTCTGAGAAAAGCCATTCGCTCAGCCCCGAGCCCCCGGGGGTAGGCCCGATCATGAGAAGCACCCAGATCACAAGCTGACGCGCGAGAATCACCCACTGCCAGCTGTCGGATCCCGGCACGAAAGCAAGGAAAAGGACATTGACCACAAGATAACGGGAGAACCACGACAACACCGTGGCGACGAATATCTCAACCCAGAATCTGAAGGGACGGCTCTTAAGCTCCCGGGAGGTGGCCACCATATTGTCGCCCAGGCTCTCGGCCTGTCCCTGCCACCGGTGAAGGATACGCCATCCGAACACCTTTCCGATGACTGCCTTTATCCAGTAGGGCCGGAGTATGATGCCGATAAAAAGGATGGCGGTCCAGATGAATATGCCTGTGTATATAAGCCAGAACGTGAGCCTTATTCCTGCCGAGAAACCTGACGCACCGGTGTCGAAAAGCTCGTTGCCGGGAGTGAGAAGCACCACAAGCGGACAGAACACCACAAAAAACAGCTCGTCCATGAAAAGCGTGGTTATCATCAGTGCGGTGGCGCGGCCGAACTCTATCCCTTTGGTATTGAGGAAAACCATGCCGAAAGAACTTCCACCGACTGCCGAAGGGGTGACACACGAGGCGAACTCACACAGGAAACACACCTCATATGCGCTCTTCCACGACAGCTGTTTCCCAGTAAGGGCCCTGAAGCGCCACGACATGCCGAAATCCCGGCCGAACATGAAGAGCACGCCGAGGGCCAGACAAAACCATGTGAAGGGGGTGAAATGGAGGCTGTGCCACACTGCCGCGACATCCTCCTTCTTCGTGTCTTTCCAGAACATAAACGCGACAACAGCCATGCCGATCACCACCGGGGTGATGATCTTCCATATGGAGAAAAGCTTTTTCTCCGGCATGCTCGGTTTCGCGGTCTTTCCTTCCTCTGTCATACGCTAAGACAATATAATGTCCTTAAAACAAATAATTCCCACTTCTTTCTTAGAAGCAGGAATTATTTTGAGGTGCCAACCAGACTCGAACTGGTGTAAACGGTTTTGCAGACCGGTACCTAACCACTCGGACATGGCACCCTATCAAGCCGTCTCTCCGGCTTTGCGAGTGCAAAATTAGCAATTCTTTTCCATTCCGCCAAATTTCGGAGGCATTTTTATCAATTTTTTATTTTCTTCCGATTCCGTCTTGCCATTACATCCGAGACATAACCGAGCCCACAAACTACTTGAAACGCTTGTAAATCTCTGTCCCCTGCCGTTTTACCCTGTCGACATCAGCCTTGTTGGATGGATCGACCCCATATTTCGAGAGGGGTGGCACCACGATACGTGTGCCTGGCTTTATGCGGTTGGGATGGCCGAGTATGGCTTTGTTCTCCTCATATATTATAGGCCAGAGATTGAAATTGCCATAGTGCTCCTTTGCGATGATGGTCAGATAACGGGTGGTTGTCACTGTGTCGTAGACCGGCCTGTCTGACGGAACGGTAGGGACATCGTCATCGGCCGAGAGCCTGGAGGATGAAGTGGAGGATGAAGTGGCGGCAACTGCGCTGTCAGCGCTCTCCGGAGCAGGCGCCACAGTTCTCACGCGTGCGCTGTCGGCGGATACCTGAGAGTCACCGGCCCGTGAAGGCACCACGGCCTGCGCCTCGATTCCGGCATTCTCTACGACGCGGACGGTGTCCGCTTCCCTGGTATGCATCCACCAGAGCAAACCTCCGCCAATAAGCGCGGCGGCAATAAACCCGGCGACGAAACCTCCTACGAACCGTCGCGGATGCCTCTCCTCATCACTGCCGTCACCGGCCTCAGCGCAGGTCTCCTCATTATCCGGACCTCTGTCGGAATCACGGACGCTGTCATTATTTTCAGGGATGACAATAGAGAAATAGGGAGCCCTCTCCACGGGCGCGCTATCAGCACCGGCATAGGCCTCTTCCGAAGCCATATCAGCGGCGTCCTCCTCTTCCGACTCCTCGATAAGCGACGGCTCCGACGCTTCGGCATCGGATTCATTCATCCCCCCGTTTCCCTGCCCCTTATCCTGAGTCTCCGGCACTGCGTCATGCGCCGGCACTGCGTCGTCAGCTACTCCGGCTGCTACGCATGCCACCTGCGTGTCGCTCTCCGCCTCGCCACTGTCGGATTCTTCCGTAGCACATCCTGCCACCTCCTCAGCCATAAAGATGTCGGTCGGAAGGTCGTCTGATATCTCCACCGCCTCAAAGGCGTCGAAAGGCGCGTTGACAGCCGAAGCGAGTTCTTTGGCGGCGACAAACATTATCTTCTGATGTCCCGGGATCTCATATTCCTCGCCTGTGGCCACGTTCACGCTCTTGCGGGCTTCGACCTCCACGAGTTTGAAGGTGCCGAATCCCTTTATACGCACGCTCTCACCGGCTGCGAGTTCGTCGGAGACGATACGGAAAATCTCCTTTATGAAATCCTCACAAAGTTTTTTCTGCTTCCCGGTGGTTATGGCGAGCATGGCCGCCAGGCGCGGCATGGTTATCTTAGTTTCCATTCCTTACTCTCTGTTTCAAGATAGACGAAGGTTTGAACGTCATGATGATTTTCGGCGGTACGAGAAGCCTCTTGCCGGATGCCGGATGCACGGCCACTCGCTCCATGCGTTTCTTAGGCTCGAATGTGCCGAACCCCGTCAGGGCCACGCTGTCGAGAGAAGCCCCGCATTCACCCACCGCGGTGGCCAGGCCGTCGATCAGCACTCCGACTGTGTCGCGCGATATGTCGAGATTTCTCGACAGTGTGTCTACAAGAGTCTTGTTGTCCATAGTTCTGTTTTTTAATACCGAAATTCCAACAAAATTAACGAAAAAAAAGGAGAAATGCCTCAAATTTCCAAATTTATTCAATGAAGTTGTTTAAACCACCTTCTAAATAGAGATTAAAGAGAGATATAAAGAAAAAATTATCATCGGCAATCCTCTTATAATACTATTATCTCAAAAAAATGTTGTATCTTTGTAAGCAAACATAATTTATGATATGGCAAGACCTATTAAAGAAACCCCTGTTCTAAAAGGCAAAGATGCCAAACAGTTCGCTGAACGTATGGCCAATGTCGGACATGCCTCGGCAAAAGAAATCGAGGAAGCGCAAAAAGCTTATGAGGCATTCAAAGCCATCAGTACATTTCCGATGTAATTATGGAATTTGACAAATTTACATTCCGTAAAATTGAAGCCAACACAGAAATAAAGCCTTTTGATTGCGGAGACTCAGATCTTAACAGCTTTCTCTTTGACGACTCAAAAAAGTATCTTGACGCCATGCTGGCAGTCACTTATCTTCTTGAAGACAATGAGATGCAGAAAACCGTGGCATACTATTGTCTCCTAAACGATAAAATACAACTGGATCCCGATGAGAAATCCAAATGGAATAAAATAAACCGTAAAATTCCAAACAGCAAGCGTTATCATGCATATCCGGCGGTAAAAATCGGTCGGTTGGGAGTTTCCAAGGAATATGCTCATAAACACATTGGGGAAATGGTGCTCCTACAGATTAAGATGATCTTCTCGCGCATGACCTTAAGCGGATGTAGGTTTCTTACTGTCGACGCGTATGCCTCCGCTGTCCCGTTTTATGAGAAATGTGGATTCAGATTCCTCTCGGACAAAGACGCCGGCGATGATACAAGATCTATGTATTTTGATTTAATGTATTACAAAAAAATAGAGTAACCAACGGTCTATGGGATACAAATATTTATAAGGATATCCCTATAGACGATAAGATTTGTCTAATAAAAATCATCTCCATCACATCTCTCCAATACTCCAACTTCCTTCAAATACAAATCCTCTGAGTGCCCTCTGCGCCTTCGCGTGAGGATATCCTCTCAACGATAACATTTGTCAGATCGCAATATCATTGTCAGGAAATCAGATATGCATGAAATGAGATTTTATTTCACGGGTTATGAAATTAATCTGATTTCCTTTCGTCATATACATATAAAATATGCAAACGTTTCAAACAACAATGACAATGGCAAGATTCAAAACACTTCTCGCGGCTTTCCTGATGGCCGCGTCTTTCCAGGCTTCGGCCCAGGTGCTCTACAAAGTTGAAGGCAACGGCCTCCAGGCTCCATCATACGTGTTCGGCACTCATCACCTCGCTCCTATTTCTGTGATCGAGAAATTCGGCGCTGCCGATCCTTATAAATCCGCCTCGCAGGTGGTCGGAGAGATCGACATGACCGGAAGCCAGACGGAGATGGCCATGAAAATGCAGCCGCACATGATGGCTCCCGCCGACAGCACCCTCTCCAAAGTGATATCTCCCGAAGATTACGCGGTGATAAGCGAGGAATTCAAGAACTGGGCACCAATGCCGGGAATGGAGCTCAAGATGCTCGACATGCTCAAGCCCATGTCGGTCACGGCGATGGTGGCCGCCACTATGGCCACGAAGGCCATGCCCGACTACAAACCGGGCGAACAGCTCGACACCTGGTTCCAGACCACCGGCAAGACCGACGGCAAGACCATCGTGCCCCTTGAGACTGTGGAGCAGCAGGCCACTCTTCTTTTCGACACCACCCCGATAGCTTTCCAGGCTGAGGCCCTTGTGGAGATGCTCAAAAACCCACAGAAATCAGTCGACAGCACCAAGGAGTTGACCGACGCCTATCTCGCCGAGGATCTCGACAAGATGATCACGCTCTCTGAGAAAGACGACGAGCACCCCGAGTTCATGGAAGCCCTACTCGACCGAAGGAATGCCGACTGGCTCACCAAACTCCCCGGCATCTTCAAACAGGGCCCGACTTTCGTAGCTGTCGGCGCGCTCCACCTCGCAGGCGACAAAGGCATTATCGCCGGTCTTCGCAATCTCGGCTACACCGTCACCCCGGTGAAAGCCGCCAAATGACCCTCTCCCCCATCTTTCTCATACTTGACTTATACTGCAACCGCATCAGGACCGACATCCTGATGCGGTTGTTTTATCGCGATTCCACAAGGCGTATGAGGCAATCGGTGTTCAGTACATCTGATTTGCGTCCGTGATTTCAGTTCAAAAGCGTATTCAGGCATTCCTAAACTCAGTTTTTTATAAAAATCGCAGTCATAATCGCAAAAATTTGTACCTTTGTATTCTCTTAATCGTGATTTTTGTATGGCGTGAAAGTACATTCTCTCCCTGCGTAAGTTGACACGCCACAAAGAGCCGTTGGCAAACATCAACGTAATGACCAAACTCCATCAGTTCAGCGATAATCTCTACGGCACCGACTTTACAGAGCTGAAAAACTATCTCGCAGTCTGCAACGCCTACCAAGAACCCTCGCAGGCAAAACTCCAGATAATAGACCGTACAATACATTAATTTTATCCTAATAACGCGAGTCTGGGATAAGAAACGCCTAATAAAGTTTAATCGGCAGTTTTTTCAAGCTGCCGATTCTTTTGACAATATCATTGATATTTTGTAATTTATAATTGTAAACTGTATTTTCCTACCCGTATGCATAAGGATTAGATCGAAAATGGGCAGACCGAACGGCCTGCCCATTTGTAAGTATATCCCAAAAAAGGGAATGATTATCCAGTCTGGATTTATTTAATCCACTGGAAAGTAAGGGTTTCATAGTAAGCTGCGGAAGGAGATCCTGTCGGTGATGATGCAACTCCCATGATTCCTTTCATCTGATACATATCACCATCACTTATGAAATAGCCCCCATAGTTGGCCGGAGTGCCGAAGAAGCAATATCCGTCGCCATCAAGATAGATGCCTGTGTACTGCCAGTCTGACTGCATTCTTACAGCTTCATCTTGATCATTGAGGATGAATGAGATATCACAACCTTTTGCTGAGTCTTCGCCAAACATATAGTAATAAGGACTCTCCAATTTCATAAGCTGCTCTCCGTCAGTTGGCCAGTTTACAGCCTTAAGCACCGGCACATCCGTTGGATCGCTCGCCCCGAAGAGAGTCTCCGTGAGTGCAGCGGTTCCCGCTGCTTCCCAACGAAGCACAAGCACCTGCGAGAGATTGAAAGTGAAAAGAAGATTCTCTTTCTTAACTATCTCCAGGCTGTCTTTCGGCTGGGCCAGGGAAAGTGTCGCCTTATAGTTGATGCCGGCCTTCACGCCGTCAGCTATATTGATGGTGTATGTCGCGGAATTGCTGCCGGCAGCGAACGACACCTCTCCCGCTCCCGTAAGAAGCGGGGAAGAGGATTTGAAAGTCACGGGTACGGTTGCAGCCTCTCCGTTGCTATTGCGGCTCACTGTCACTTCGAACGATGAGGGTATCTGTCCGTCGGCAGGGATACTTAAGGTTTCTGCAGGCTTGACGAATGCATAGACGTCACTCACCTTCGTGGGCTCGTTCCAGTATTGTCCTTCCGAGCATGACACGAAAGCCACGGCTGCGAGAGCACCTAAAAATGCGGTTATCTTATTTAATTTCATATCAGAATCTTTTTTACTGTTGAATCGTTCTGCAATTAATAGTCATCGACTGCATTCGGCTTGCTCCACGTCTCGTTATTGGCGCCGATGGCAACATTTGTCTCGATTTCCCTCTGCGGAATCAGGAATGGCTTAAGGGGAGCGGGGAGATTGTAGACCCAGATAGGATCCCATCCACCGCCACGACGGTCAAGTCCTTTGTTGAGGCGCAGGAGATCGAAATAGCTGAATCCCTCACCCCAAAGTTCAATGCGGCGCTGATGCCATACTTCTTCCTGGAGTTCTTCCGCACTATTAACCATGCACTGATAAGAAGGATTTCGGTAAGTCTTGACGAAATTCTCAAGAAGAGATTTCCCTTCTGCCAAATTCCCTGCCATGCCCGTGGCCTCAGCCTGTATCAGATACATCTCCTCCACACGCATAAGAGGTATATCATTTGCATTTGTCGAAGTGCCGAGTGTGCCCTGATAGGGAGCAAACTTGACTTGAGTATAGGCCGGGATCTTGTAGCTTGCCACGTATGCGGCCTGGTTCCTGTTGAGATTCTTGCTTTGCGCGTTCTCGTCGAGGAACCATCCCTTACGGCAATCAGAATCAGGAATCGATGCATACAGAGCCTTGTTTATGTAGCGCCATGCGCCTACCTGCGCATAACCATAGCTGAACGAACCCATATGCGATGGCCAGTTGCAGATACCGGTCGTCACGACACGGTCAACCTCCTGGATGAACACACACCACATCCAGTTGTGATCATTTGACGATGCGAAAGCAGGCTCAGATGCTTCCGCAATCGAATAAGGAGTCGCTCCAGATAACTGGATTGCCTTGGCAGCATCATCAGCGGCGGCTTGCCAATTGTTCATCACAAGGTTTACACGGGCTCGTAGGCCATAGGCCACGCCGAGCGAAATAAAACGCTTCACACCTGTCTCGGCAATTTTATCGACACCCATATCGCAGTCCGTAAGGAATTTGATGGCCTTGTCGAGATCGCTCAACACAAGATCATAAACTTCCTTCACGCTCGCACGGGGACAACCCTCCGCAGCAGCTGAATCGGAATTCTCGTTGGTAATCAAAGGAACGCAGGGAAGATCCTCATGGCCTTTGTAGGTATACTGGAACAATTGCGCAAGATTGAAGTAGATATACGCACGGTTAGCATACCCTTGCGAGGCATAGAGCATCAGGCTTGGATCAGTTGTCTCGGGATCTATATTCTTCAGCACATCATTGGCGGCTCCGATGATTTTATAACCGTAATACCATGACAGGCTGTTCATATAGTTGTTGTTGTTGCCGAAATTAAAACTACCACCGGTCGCAAACCAGTTGTAACCGATATTATCCGACACCATGTCAGTGCCGCTGCTATCCATGAACATCAGCACAGAAGGCCATCCGAAGTCACAGTGTGCGGTAGAATATACCGCCATACTCTGATTGAAGGATGATGAGATGCCAACCACGCCTGCGGCAGCCAGTTCCGGTTTGGCTGCTATGGCGTCCTGCTTCTCCTGCGAGGTCACATAGTTGCTCTGCGGCTGCGTGTCGAGGTCATTGCAACCGATTAGCGACATCGAGGCAAGGGCGCATGTGGCTATATATATAAATTTGGTTTTCATTGTCCTTATGAAAATTAGTTTGGGAAGATTTGTGATTAGAACTCGATCCTGATACCTCCAGAGATAGCACGCGAGCCCTTATAGGTAGCACCCTGCGATGCCGTGTAACCCTGACGCGGATCAAGACCTTTGCGTGTAGACCATAAGAAGAGATTCTCAGCCGCACCATAGATACGCACGCTGTTAAGGCGCATCATGTCAGTCAACTTCTTAGGAAGAGTATAGCCGAGGGTGACATTCTGGAGCGACAGATAGTTGCTTGATATGAGCCAACGGTCTGAGGAATAGTTTGTATAGGAATCCTGAGTGTCAAGACGTGGAACGTTAGTGTATCGGTTCTCGGGAGTCCAGGCATTATGTATATCCTTGTGCCAGTTCTTTCCGAGGTCGGAAGATGAGCTGTGCATCAGGTCCTGATAAGTATAATCCCATAGCTTTCCACCGAACTGATAAGCAAACGACAGACTGAGGTCGAAGCCGTAGAATTTGAGATCCGTCCCGAATCCACCATATGCCTTTGGCATGAGATTGCCGGTTGATTTACGGTTATAGCTGTATGCATGGCTGGCGTCTGTCGAGAGGTATTCCTTCTCTATCAAGATATTTCCCTGTTCATCTTTCATATCGTTGCCGTTACTGTCTTTCTTAGGATCAGCGTCCCAGTAAAGAGCGAGACCTGTTGCAGGATCAACGCCGGCATACTGCACGAGATAAAGCTGATACATCGATTCACCTTCGCGATAGATGCTGCTGCCATCGATAAGCTGGCCGTGGAGATCGGGATGGAGCTTGAGCACCTTGTTATTAACAGTGGTGATGTTGGCATTAATGTTCCAGGTGAAATTTTCCGTGGCTATAGGACGATAGTTGACCTCAATCTCAAAGCCATTGTTACGCATCGAACCAATGTTCATCGGTATGGAGCTATATCCGTTGGAGGGGGCAACAGGTTTGTTGTAGAGCATGTCGGAAGTCTGGCGGTTGAAGTATTCCACAGTACCGCTTACCATACCTTTCAGTAAACTGAAATCTACGCCTACATTGAAATTGTTGGATGTCTCCCAGGTGATATCGGGATTTCCCTTGCGGTAAAGTGTTCCATCCGACCATACACCATCGGCGCCAGTAATTTTATATTGATCCTGCCAAGGATAGTTGCCTCTTCCGAGGTTATCGTTGCCCTGCTGACCGAAAGAAGCTTTCACTTTCAGTTGGTCAAGCCATTCTGCTTCCCGCATGAAACTTTCTTTCGCCATATCCCATGCGCCTGAGACTGACCAGAATGTACCCCAACGCTTGCCCGGAGCGAAACGGGAGGATGCGTCGCGCCTTACGCTAAAGCTCAGGAAATAACGGGAATTAAAACTGTAGTTGATGCGTCCGAAGATACCGCGTGTGGCATATTCGTCTACATTGCCGTAAGGATGCTTATTATCAATTGTGTTGTTGATCACCCAGCTATTGGGAAGATAGAGATTCTGGCCCGAACCCTGCACATCTTCGTAGTTCCAGTCATAGCTCTCATAACCTAAAAGAATGTCGAAATCATGCTTCTCTGCGAATGTACGACGATAGTTGAGCAGCCCCTGAAGGTTGATGGCGCGTGTGCGCGAGTTCATCTGATAGGCTGTGCCACCGTAGCTTGAGCTCTGTCCGTAGAAGGGGTTGCCAAGGCTGTGGTAGCGGGTGTTGTCAAGGTGGTAGCCGAGAGTTCCCGTAGCGGTAAGTCCCTCGAGGGGAGTGAGCTGCACATACCATTTGCCATCAAGGATATCCATCAGATAATCATTGGTGTTGTATTCGAGGTCGCCGGCCGGGTTGGAGATATTCATCCAGTTGCGCACGTTGGGGGTTGATTTGCCATCGCCATAGTCGTAGACCTTCTTGCCCGTCTTCTCATCGATAACTATATTTCCTGAACCGTCGCGCACATACATAGGATAATAAGGAGCGAGTTGGTCAGCCATTAGGAAGGAGTTGCCTGATGAGTTGGAGGTAGTCTGATCATCGGGATAACCGCTGTTGATGTAGGAGTAACTTACATTGGTTCCGATTTTGAGCCATTTGTTCACCTCGTAGTCGAGAGCGGTGCGGGTGGCAAGACGTTTGAAATGGGAACCCTTGATAAGGCCCTCGTCGCCAAGGAACGCACCTGACACGAAATAGTTGAAACGGTCATTGCCGCCGGTCACGCTTACGTTATATTCCTGACGCAAGCCGTCGCGGAGCTGCTCTTTCGCCCAGTCGTCGGGAGTATAATAGAAATTTCCGCTCTTATATCCGAGGGTAGCGTTGGGATTGATCTTTCCGTCAATGCCGATGAGGTCTTCTCCCTCAGGAAGAGTATAGACCTGATAGCCGAGGGATTTGAAGATATTCGCATTGGCTGCGTTATGCGCCCCTTCGGCTGTGTATGTATTGTTATAATAGTAGCCATTGCGGAGCGCCTGATATACTGTCTCTACATATTCGTCTGTAGATTTTATCACATCATAATTGGGCACAGCTCTGTGGTTTGAACCCCAGCGTGCGTCAACAACAACCTTGGCTGCACCAGCGCGTCCTTTCTTGGTGGTGACGAGAATGACGCCATTGGCTCCGCGAGCACCGTAAAGGGCGGCAGCGGCTGCATCTTTTAGCACTGTCATCGACTCGATATCCATTGTGTTGAGGTTGGAGATATCTCCGTCATAAGGAATACCGTCGACAACATACAGAGGATTGTTCTCCGCATTAATCGATCCAACACCACGGATACGTACATTTGGCGTGGTACCAGGCTGGCCATTACTGCTAAGAATTTGCACACCAGCCACTTTGCCGGCAAGAGCGTCAGTAGCGTTAGATACGAGTGATGTCTCAAGAGCGTCTGCTTTCACCACTGAGGCAGAACCTGTATAGGCAGATTTCTTCGCAGTGCCATAAGCCACGACCATCACTTCATCAAGATCGCTTACAGTGCTGGTCATTTCTATTTTCATCTCTTTGCCGAACTCCACTTTCACTTTGCGGGTGAGCATTCCCACATAGGAAACCTGAAGCTCCTTCACATTTGTCGGGATGTTGAGACTAAATCGTCCATCAATATCCGTGGATGTACCCTGGCCTCCGCCTAACGGCAAGACAGTGGCTCCCACCACCGGTTCACCGTCGCTTGCGGAGACAACGACGCCTTTGACTGTGCGCGTCTGGGCCGAAAGGCTCAGCGTACACGCTATCAGCGTCATGAAGATTAAAAACAGTTTTCTCATACTTTAATAATTTGGGAATAAGTTATTATTGAAGATTTTTTTGTCGCGAAAATTTATTCCTTTAACCGTAATCCGGCGGCCGGATCAAGCCTCTGTCTGCCCGGCCTTCGCAGGCCTTCTCAAGCGTGACATCGTACAGGATAGACCACCTCCTTTGCGAGTGTTAATATGCGTTCACAAAACAAAAAGTTATGCAAAATTAATCTTTTATTTGACTCCAGCAAAAAAAATGATGCTTTTTAACTATATTTTCTGACCGCTTTTCGCTGATTTTTGTATTTTCAGGGAATATCAATCTTTGGATAAGTTATCATTTTGCTATTTATGGACACAAAATATATGCTTTTGATGCAAACAATAGAAAAATCACCTCATAATCGCCTTGAATCGATTGCAATATGCCATTTCTTTTGTTTATTTTTATAATAGCGAATATTTTTTAATATTTTGTGGCCGCCATCAACCCCGAATTTCTGCAGAAACCTCTCCGATGATGCAAGTTTCCCCGTGTATGCCATCTTACTCCTTAATATAATATAAGAGGGCATGAGAGGCGTCTTCCGATGCCACATCGTTGGCGCCCTAATCTATATTAGTCCAGTTCCCTTTTAACTTTCCGCCATTTCGAATGCTTTTCGTGAAACCGACAGTCGAAAAAAGGAAAAACGAAGCTTTCAGATAGCCACTCAACCCATTTTAGTCCAAAATCAATGATTCCCGGCAAGATTCTCACAAAAAACATCTAATAACTTATTCCCTAATTATTTATACTATCCGGCAACGCATTCCAAGGTTTTCTCCGACACTCAGATTTAATAACTTATTCCCAAATTATTAAAGTATGAGAAAACTGTTTTTAATCTTCATGACGCTGATAGCGTGCACGTTAAGCCTCTCGGCCCAGACGCGCACATATCACGGCACAGTGCTCGACGCGGCGAACAATGAGCCGCTGATCGGAGCAACGATCACTCCCATAGGGGGTGGACAGGGCACAGCCGCAGATGTAGACGGCAAGTTCACACTTACACTACCTTCGAATGTACACCAAGCAAAAGTCTCATATGTAGGCTACAAGGAGCAGACGGTGAACCTTCAGAACAACATGGTGGTATATCTAACATCCACATCTTCCGACCTTGATGACCTTGTGGTCGTTGCCTATGGCACCGCCAACAAGGAATCGCTTACAGGCTCGGTAGCCGTGGTCGGCAGCAAAGAGATTGAAGACCGCCCGGTGACCTCTGTCACTGCCGCTCTTGAAGGTAACGCTCCCGGCGTACAGGTCAACAACTCTGTAGGCAATCCCGGATCCTCACCTTCCATCCGTATTCGTGGTTTCAACTCTATCAGTGGAAGCAACGACCCTCTATATGTGGTAGACGGTGTGGTATATGAAGGTTCGATCGCTGATCTTAACCCACAGGATATAGAGTCGATGTCTGTGCTCAAGGATGCTGCATCCTCAGCTCTTTATGGCAACCGTGGTGCCAACGGCGTCATCCTAATCACTACAAAGAAAGCTAAAAACATAGGCAAAGTAGATGTTACACTCCAGGTACGCCAGGGTATGTATAACCGCGGTCTTCCTTTCTACGACAGAATGGAAGCCGACGAATGGATGGAGACTATGGTACAGGCCTACTCAAACGGCCTCGCAACCATGACTCAAAACTTCCCTACCTATGAACAGGCTGCCGAATATGCCCGCAAAAACCTTATCTCTGCTGTGGTAAGGAACAATATTTACGACAAGCCCGACGATCAACTGTTTGATTCCAACAACAAGCTCGTGGCCAATGTCCTTCCGGGATATAACGACCTCGACTGGTGGGATATCGTCTCGCAGAACGGCTACCGTCAGGAATATAATGTCAACGCAGCCGCCGCAAACGAGAAATACAACATCTTCACCTCCGTTGGCTACCTCAAAGAACAGGGTTATGTGATCAACACAGACTTTGAGCGCTACAACGCCCGCCTGACCGCCAACTACAATCCCGTAAGTTACTTCAAGATGGGAGTCAATCTCTATGCCGCCCATCAGGAGTCAGAGCAAGGGCAGGCCGATCCGGATAACCTCGGCCTTGTGTCGAACCCCTTCCTCGTGCAGGACAAAGCTCCTGTATATCCCTACTATCAGCATGACGAGACAGGCGCAGTGATGTATAACCCTGAAACAGGGGAACCCATCTGGAACACAGCTGTATACAATGGGGGATCAAACATCGGTTGGACAATGCGTCTTGACGACAAGAACTTCGCCGCCACAACTGTTGATGGTTCTATCTACGGAACTGCAGTAATCCCTTATGGATTCGAACTTACGGTCAGAGGTGCCATGTACCGCAGGAAACAATCATCTCTCGACTACATGAACAACATCACCAGCTCTCAGGCAGGCATCGGACTTTTGACCCAAGGTTCCGCTACCTACAAGACCCATACGTTCATGCAACAGCTCACTTGGGATCATGACTACGGAATCCATCACGTCGACGTACTTCTTGACCACGAAAATTATCAATATGGATACAACACCTTGGAAGTAACAAAACGTGGCCAGATCCTCCCTGACATCATGGCATTCCCGAACTTCGACACAAGCTATTCCGACTCTCAGATAATCCGTCAGCGCCGCACCGAATCGTATCTCGGTCGCGTAAGATACAACTACGACCAGAAATATTATGGTGAGTTTTCACTTCGTCGTGACGGCACATCACGCTTCGCTAAAGACAAACGCTGGGGAACATTCTGGAGCGCAGGTGCGAGCTGGATCATCTCCAAAGAGAAATTCATGCAGAGCCTGGCATGGCTCAATTACCTGAAACTCCGCACTGCTTACGGTTCTGTCGGCAATGACGCCTCAGCCGGTATGTATGCTTACTGGGCACTCTACGCCTTCAACAGCCCGCTTAACAACAACGGCACGATCACCCCTACACAGATTGCGGCACCCAACATTAAATGGGAGGCAACCAAGACCTTCGACATAGCCCTCGAAGGATCAATGTTTGACGACCGTTTCAACTTCAGCGTCGGATACTTCAACAAACGCAACTCCGACCTTCTTTACAATGTGACGCTACCCGCCTCCGTGGGCACTCTTGAAAATAGTGGCTACAATCCCTCGATCACGACCAACATCGGAACGATGCAGAATATCGGATGGGAGCTTGCCTTCGGCTATGACATCATCCGCAACTCGGATCTCCGCTGGAGCTTCAACATCGACGCAACATTCATGAAGAACAAGATTGTCAAGCTCCCCAAGATGCAGGATATCGCCAACTCCGCCCTCTTCATCGGCAAGAGCCGCTATGAGAAATACACATATGCATGGGCAGGTGTGGATCAGCTCACTGGTCAGTCCCTTTATGAGATGTGTCCCGATTCTCCCGACTATTATACTTACAATGAAGCAGGAGAAAAGATCTACAACCAGGCCCTTTGGGAGTCGAACCTGGCCAATGCCAAGAGAGCGGGGGCATATGTGGAGGTAAACGGTGTGCCCTATACAACCAACACCACTTATGCACGGCGCAAGATCATGGGCACAGCCCTTCCGACAGTCTACGGTTCATTTGGTACGAATTTAAGCTGGAAAGGCATTAATCTCGGCATGCTATTCACATACAGTCTCGGTGGCAAATCGATGAACTCGATATATCAGGGACTCATGACAGTGGGCACCACCACAGTGTCCGCGCTCCACAAGGATCTTGCCAAGGCATGGACAAAGGCTCCGGAAGGCATGACGGAAGACAGTCCAAACCGAATAGATCCCAACGGAGTGCCTCAACTCAATACGGAGCTCAACCAGTATAGCAACGCCCAGAGCTCTCAGCACCTCATCTCTAACAGCTATCTGACCTTCAAGAATCTCAACATATCCTACGACTTCCCCTCAGCATGGGTGAGCGCGATGAAGATGCAAAACCTTAATATCGGTCTTGCCATCGACAATCTCTTCATAGCCACGAAGCAGAAAGGCTTCAACCCCCAGTACAGCTTCAGCGGAGGCCAGGGTCAGTACTACGTACCGGCGAGAGTGTTCTCATTCCAGCTTTCTGTTAAATTCTAATAACAACGACAATATATGAAAAGAAATAAATTATATAAAGGGTTACTCGGAATCATGGCAGCGGGAATATTCGCGTCCTGCTCCGGTGATTACCTACAGGTAGACCCTGTGACCGACCTCGGCACATCTGTCATAGCCCAGGACGTGGCCGGAGCTCAGGTTGCTCTCAATGGTCTTTGCCGCGCTATGTATGACGGCTACAGTGTAGGTTCCAATCAGAACGTCGGAGAGACCTATATCAACACTGTCTTCAACGACAGCTATGGTCCAGATTATTTCGGAAACCTGACAAGCCAGTATTTCAGCGCAACCAATTTCAACTGGGGAGCCATGAACAACACCAATACCTGGTATACCCAGGTACTCTGGATGTATCCCTACAACCTAATCAACCAGGCCAACCTGATCATCGAGAGCGTAGGCGATGGCACTGCCGGCACGCAGGCAGCTAAGGATTTCGTGGTCGCTCAGGCTCTCACTATACGCGCCCACGCCTATATCAAGCTCTTACAGTATTATGCTCCTCGCTGGCAAGACAGTAAGAATGGCGCTACCTATGTATGTGTTATCCGCGAGACCTCTAACACAGACAACGTTGCCCTTTCAACTATGAGCCAGGTGCTTGACCTGATCTATAAAGATCTTGACAGAGCTATCAGTCTCTATAATGAGGCACAAGGTGAAACCCGCAGATACAAATGGGCGCCCGACAAGAGTGTGGCTCTCGGCCTCTATGCCCGCGCCGCCCTTATCAAGAATGACTGGGCTACTGCCCAGAAGATGGCTCATGACGCACGCCAAGGCTACCGACTCCGCAATGCCACCGAACTCTTCGAAGGATTCGTGGAACCATCTGACGATGACATGTGGTGCTCAACCAATGATCCCAACAGTACTGTGGGTTATTGGTCGTGGGGTGTGCATTTTGCCTGCAACGGACGCTATACCCAAACCTGGGGACTTGGTACCGGTTCCATCTCCATGGATCTATATAGAAAGCTCGATACTAATGACATCCGTAGGAACTGGTTCTTCACTCCTGATAAGATTGACAAAGCCGTATCTTATGAGCCAAGTCTTGCAGAGATTGGCCTTACAGAAAATGATTTCTGGAGTCCCCGATATGTTGTACCATCCAGCATGAGAATGAATGGAAACGGTCTTCTGTTGGCTGCCTACTATAGCATGTATCAGAATGATGTTGTGAATACATCCGCAGACAAGACAGACTGGTATATGCCTTATCTGGACACATCGGATGGTATCGCCATCTGCCCTACATTCTTTGGAGCACAATACAAGTTCTGGGGTAAAGGCGGATATTCCGCATGCTCCTATCCCTACATGCGCTCCTCCGAGATGGTGCTCGCGGAAGCTGAAGCCGCTTGCATGGCCGGAGACGAGACAACTGCAAGGTCATGCCTCACAGAACTCAACTCACTCCGCATCCCCGGATACACATGCGATCTGAGTGGTGACGCTCTTCTTGAGGAGATACGCGTCACCCGACGTATCGAGCTCTGGGGAGAAGGCCATAACTGGTCTGACTTCAAGCGTTGGAATCTTCCCATGGTGCGTCGTGCTTGGGTAGAGGGCGATCCCACCTCAGGCAACGCACCCGCCCCCTATGCTGTAGAGATCGCACCGAGCGAGAAAGACGGATGGCGTTGGGGTCTCTCGCGTACTGAATCCGACTATAACCCCGAAGTTAAGCCTGAGATGTTTCTCCAGTAATTAGTTGATTCATCCTTATATTGACAGGGAGCATCGGTAATCCGGTGCTCCCTGTCCACTTTTAGCTTATTATCGACTTGCCAGAAATATCAACAAAGCTTATGAAAGGACATTTACTCCAGCCGCGGCTCGGCGATGCCATCCGGAGGATAGTCTATACCTCTGGAGGGGCGGCGAGAGGCTGACCACGGCTTCCAGCCGCGGCTCGGCGATGCCATCCGGAGGATAGTCTATACCGCTGGAGGGGCTGCGCGAGGCTGACCACGGCTTCCAGCCGCGGCACGGCAGCGCCATCCGGCGGACAGTCTGGACGGCAAGAGGGCGGGCAATCTGGAATTTTCAAATTTGAAAATTTGAAAATTAAAGCCGCTGATTTTCCTTGTTTTCAAATTTATATGTAACTTTACTGCCGGATGGCACCGCTGTGTCAAGGCTGAAAGCCTTGATAATCCATCCTCCCCCCTTCTGGCAAATCCTTAAAAGCCTCATCTCAACCGTTTGACCTCCAGAAATCATGAACCCTTCTTTCTACAAACCGCTCAAGCACAGCATGAGCCGGAGAGCGCGATGGCATGACTACCGTGCGCCGTCCGTATATATGATCACGCTCGTGAAAGATTCTTTCACTCCAGATCTTGCCACGCTCAGACATCCCGGAGGCGACAGATATGTCACCGAATTTACTGAAATAGGGAGGATTGTGTCGCGCTTTGTGGATTCCATGGAAAGGTATCATCCGGCGCTCAAAACGTGGAAGCATGTCATAATGCCTGATCATGTGCATTTCATGCTTCAGGCGAAAGCGTATCTTCCGGAGGTCCTGGGCCATTATATCAAAATGATGAAATCTGACTGTACGAGATCATGGCGACAGATCGCCGGTGAAGACCTGTGCGGTGACGGCCTCCCCTTTTTCATTCCAGATTTCAACGACAGGATCATAATGAAAAAGGGACAGACCGAGAGGTTGAAGAGGTATATAGCCGACAATCCGAGGCGGCTCTGGATAAAATTTGCGAATCCGGATCTTTTCATGCGACGGCATCGGATCGTGATCGACGGGAGGGAATTCGAGGCACAGGGCAACATATTCCTTCTCGATGATTTCGACAAGGAGGCGGTGATCTACAGCAGCAGGATTGCCAAGGAAAAGATGTATGCCCTCAAAAAGATATGGCTGCATACCATCGAGAACGGAGGAGTGCTGGTATCCCCGTTCATCCACCAGGTTGAGAAGAATGTCCGCGACTATGCCCTGGCAAATGACGGAAGAATAATACTGTTCGGTGAAAAACCTTTCCCGGAGAGATATAAGCCATCCGGTAAGATGTTCGATCTATGTTCTGAGGGGAGGCTTCTGACAATCGCCCCGCTCGCGGAGCTCTCCGGATTTGCCACCCAAAGACAAAAATATCTATATCTCAACCATCTCAGCCGACAAATTGCCGCGGGCAGCTACCTTCTGAGGAAATAGACGCGCCCACGGCTTCCAGCCCCAGCACGGCAGTGCCATCCGGAGGGCAGCCCGGACGGGGGGATGTGCTGCGCGAGGCTGACCACGGCTTCCAGCCGCGGCACGGCGGTGCCATCCGGAGGACAGTCCGGACGGGGGCATGCGCTGCGCGAGGCTGACCACGGCTTCCAGCCGCGGCACGGCGGTGCCATCCGGAGGGCAGTCCGAGCATTTAATGCGGCGATTATCTGTTCTCAGATTTCACATGAAAATTTAAATCCGGATGGCACCGCCGTGTCAAGGCTGAAAGCCCTGAAATCCCATCATCCCCGCCGAAATCCTTGAAATC
>PPYF01016736.1_pt1 | contig 66405 bp, 62 predicted proteins | sample 1559871 | NCBI WGS metagenome assembly PPYF01 (sample SAMN08240021, study PRJNA423297) | Human gut metagenome, whole genome shotgun sequencing project. | reverse complement strand
GTATAGCAGTATGTATATATTTAAAAATAAATAACAAATATTTTTTGCGATTATAATTAAAAAATATTTGTTATGAAAATTAAAAAACTGCAATTAAAGAAATAAGTATATAAAATTTAATGGAGGAATTAAAAGATGGATTCGTTAAAAGAATTGTATAAGATTGGTAGTGGACCTTCTAGTTCTCATACTATGGGACCACAAAGAGCTGCAAAGAGATATAAGGAAAAGTACCCTGAAGCAGATAGCTATAAATGTACTTTATATGGAAGTTTAGCGGCTACAGGTAGAGGTCATTTAACTGACTATATAATTGAAAAGGAATTTTCACCAAAAAAGGTAGAAATTGTTTGGAGAGCAGATATTACTCCAGAATTTCACCCAAATGGATTAATGATGGAAGCTGTAGATAAGGATGGAAATACATCTAATCCTTGGACTGTTTATTCTGTAGGTGGTGGTACTTTATCAGAAGAAGGAAAAAGAAATCAGCCTAATGGAAAAGTATATTATGAACATAAAAAGCTTGATGATATAATAGATTATTGTAAGGAAAATAATAAAAACTTTGTAGAGTATGTTTTAGACAGAGAAGATGATGACTTCCTAGAATATATGGATACTATAGCAGATGCAATGAAGGATGCTGTAGATAGAGGTATAGAAAGTAGAGAAGTAATCCCAGGAAAGCTTCGTCTAGAAAGAAGAGCATCAAATTTCTATAAGAGATACTTAGCAAACAAGGATTATACTAATCTAAACTATGCATTTGCACTAGCAGCATCAGAAGAAAATGCTTCAGGTGGACGTATAGTTACAGCTCCTACTTGTGGTGCAGCAGGAGTGCTTCCAGGTGTATTTTTCTCATTGATGGTACACAATGGATATAGCAAGCAGTTGATAATTGAAGGATTGATTGTTGCAGGATTAATAGGTAACTTAATAAAAGAAAATGCGTCAATATCAGGAGCAGAAGCAGGTTGTCAGGCAGAAGTTGGTACAGCTTGCTCAATGGCAGCAGCAGGAACATCTTATCTATTTGGAGGAAATCTACAGCAGATAGAATACGCAGCTGAAATAGGGCTTGAACATCATCTTGGAATGACTTGTGACCCTGTATATGGATATGTTCAAATACCTTGTATAGAAAGAAATGCTATGGCAGCTGAAAGAGCAGTTGGAGCGGCTAAGTATGCAAACAATACTGAAGGTGAACATACTATATCATTTGACCAAGTAACTGTTACTATGGGCGAAACTGGTAAGGATTTGATGGACAAGTATAGAGAGACTTCAAAGGGTGGACTAGCTAAGTGGTTTGAATGCTAGAGAAGGCTTTTAATCTCAATAATTATAGTGATATTAAATAAAATATGATGTATAATAAAGAAGGTATATTTTTAATATACCTTCTTTTATGTATTAATAATTTTGAAGATAAAAATCAAAAAGTTTGAGAAGTAGAAAATAGAGTATTAATTTTATAGAGGGCTTTTTATTTCAGGATAATTGTAATATAGAGCAAGTATAAAGTTATATTGGAGATTTTAGAAAAATATTAGTATAATTTACACTTTAGGAAGAATATAGATTAGATTTTGATCGGGAGGAAGTATGGAACAATACGGCAACTTTGCATATATATATGATGAATTGATGGATGATGTGGACTATGAAAGATGGGTAGAACATATAGAAGAAATAATAGAGGATAATGGCGTAAAAGTTAAAAACATACTAGAGCTTGCCTGTGGAACAGGGAATGTAACTTTATTATTGGCTAATAAAAACTATGATATAGCAGGTGTAGACATTTCACAAGAGATGTTGGAAGTTGCCTATATGAAGTCACAGGAAATGAAGACTCCTCTAGTACTACTTGAACAAGATATTGTCGATTTAGATTTTGATTTATATGATCTGGACTGTGTACTATGTGCTTGCGATGGATTTAATTATATTACGTCCTTGGAAGACCTTAAGAAGGTATTTGAAAAGTCATATAGTTTATTGAAAAAAGATGGTATTTTATTATTTGATGTAAGCTCTTACTATAAGATTAAAAATATTTTAGGAAATAATTTTATGGGAGAAACTAGGGAAAGCTTAGCCTATATGTGGACCAACTACTTTGACGAAGAAAGTCAACTGATAGATATGGATTTGGACTTCTTTGTAAAGCTAGATGTTGACGATGGTGAAGAAGATAATTTATTTGAAAGATATAAAGAAAATCATCAACAAAGAGCACATAAGAAAAAAGAGTTGGAGAACTTGCTAAAGGATGTTGGATTTGAAGATATAAAAATGTATGGTGACTTTGAAATGAATGAACCAAGAGAAGATTCAGAGAGAATATTTGTAAGTGCTATAAAAAGGTAATAAAAATTATAAGATTGAATGTTAAACTAAAGAAAACTATGAGTTAATAATAAAATTTAAAATATACATAAAAATTGGATATTTAGCTGTATATGAGTATGAAAGAAGAGGTATAAAATGAAGGATTATTGTTTAAGAGTAACAACTGGAAATAAAGAGGCAAGAGCATTATTTGCAACTACAAGAAATATGGTTGAGGCTGCAAGAGGATACCATCAAACAACAAAGGTAGCAACAGCAGCACTAGGAAGAACGTTGACTGCAACTTCTATGATGGGACTTATGATGAAGAATAAATCAGATAAGCTATCTATAATAATAAAAGGTGGAGGACCAATTGGTTCTATTATAACTACTGCTGATTCTAGTGGTATAACAAAGGGATATGTAACAAATCCAGATGTGGAAGTAGAAAACTATGAAAATGGAAAGTTAAATGTTGCTGGGGCAGTTGGAAATGACGGTACTATTAAGGTAATAAAGGATCTAGGATTAAAAGAACCTTATAATGGTGAATATCAAATGGTTAGTGGTGAAATAGCACAGGACTTTACATACTACTTTACTGTATCAGAGCAGACACCTTCAGCAGTAGCATTGGGCGTACTTACTAAGGCAGAAGAAGTTCAAGAGGCTGGTGGATTTATTATACAAATGATGCCAGATGCATCTGAAGAAACTATTTCTACTATAGAAAAGAATCTATCAAATATTAAGTCTGTTACAGAGATGTTAAAAGAAGGACTTACTCCAGAAGATATGGTAGAGATAGTTCTAGCAGGCTTAGAACCTAGAATACTTGATAAGTCAGAAATAGGATTTGAATGTGATTGTTCAAAAGATAGGGTATCAAAGGTATTTTCAGCAATAGGAAAAGACGAACTAAAGACTATTATTGATGAAGATAAGGGAGCAGAGGTAGGTTGCCAGTTCTGTAACTCAAAGTATCAATTTAGCGAAGAAGAATTAGAAGATATTTACAAAGAATTATAAAAGTAAAAACAAGAATAAAGTTATAGTAAAGTATGGCAAGGAGTAATTTTGCTTCTTGCTATATTTTTAGGAAGAATCAAAGAGGTGTATATTGATGAGAATAGATAAACTGCTTGGAAATCTAGGATACGGAACAAGAAGTGAAATAAAAAAACTATGTAAGCAAGGTGCTGTAATAGTAAATGGGAAAGAAGCTAAAAAGGCAGATCAGCATGTCGATCCAGAAAAAGATGAGATATTATTTAATGGTGAGTTAGTTAACTATAGGGAATTTGTGTATTTGATGTTAAACAAACCAGCTGGATACATATCAGCGACATTTGATAGAAATGATGCAACTGTACTTGATTTGATAGACGAAAAATACCATGCCTTTGAGCCAGCACCTGTGGGAAGATTGGACAAAGATACTGAAGGACTGTTGATTATAACAAATGATGGCAAGCTAACTCATAGAGTCTTGTCACCAAAAAAACACATCCCTAAAAAGTACTATGCAATAGTAGCAGGAAGTGTAAACTCAAATGATATCAAGGCATTTGAAAAGGGTATAGATATCGGTGAAGGATATACAACTAAGCCAGCCTCACTAGAAATTATAGGTCAAATTGATTTGGATAATATCTCAGATGAAGAAAATCAGGAAAACAGTGAAGAAACAAACATAAATCTAGCAGGACAAGATGTTTATGAAATACATCTAACTATTAGTGAAGGAAAGTTCCATCAGGTGAAGAGGATGTTCCAATCTGTTGGTAAAGAAGTGTTATATCTAAAAAGAGTACAAATGGGTGGATTAAAACTTGACGAAAGCCTAGAACTAGGTGAGTACAGAGAACTTACAGATGACGAAATCAAGATGTTGGAAGAAAGATAGATATTTCAAATAAAGATAGAAATTAAAAAATGCATATTTGAAAATAGATATAAAATCTTGAAAAAAGTAGAACTTTACAAGGAAAACAGAGACTTATATCTTGAAATAAAGATTTAAGCCTAATAATAGAGTTTTTAATAAAGAGATAGATTTAAAAGAAATAAAAATTCTAAAATGAAAAATTAGAATATAAAAATACTAAAAATATAAAGAGCATTAATTATAGAAAAACTAAAAAAGAACAATATAAATATTGAGAGGAAACTTAATGAAGAGAAAAGATATTATAGAATTCGAAGTTGGAAAAATGGAGTTTGGTGGAATATCACGCTCTATATACGAGGAAAAAAGAATCAAGATGAAGGGTGGAATCACAGGGCAGAGAGTGAAGGCAGCTGTAAAAAAGGCTAGAAGTGATAGCGGGGAAGTAAGACTTCTTGAACTAATAGAGCCATCTCCACTAGAAACAGCAGAAACTTGTGTGCATTTTAGAGAGTGTGGAGGATGTAGCATACTTTCTCTTCCGTATGAAAAACAGTTGGAAATAAAAGAAAAACAAGTAATGGAACTATTTGATGGAGCTGAAATATCAGGATTTGAATATCTTGGCATACAGGGAAGTCCATCATCTACTCAGTATAGAAATAAGATGGAATATACTTTTGGTGATGAGTTCAAGGGCGGACCTCTATCTTTGGGAATGCATAAAACTGGAAGATTTATTGACATATTGACAGTACACGACTGTAGATTAGTAGACTCTGATTTTGTAGAAATAATGAAAAAGACAAGAGACTTCTTTGATGAAAAAGAAATCCCATATTACAGAAGCTTCAATCACGAAGGATACCTAAGGCACCTTGTAGTTAGAAAAGGTGAAAACACTGGAGAAATAATGGTAAATATAGTAACTTCATCTCAGATGGATTTTGATATGAATGAATTTGCAAATATGTTGAGATCTCTAGAGCTGGAAAATGAAATAGTAAGCATACTTCACACTATAAATGACAAAATGGCAGATGCAGTTCAGTGTGACGAACTAAGAGTGCTATACGGAAGAGATTACTTTAATGAAGAAGTTCTAGGACTTAAATTCAAGGTATCTCCTTTCTCATTCTTCCAGACAAACACAAAGGGCGCAGAAAATCTATATGAAATAGCCAGAGACTTTGCAGGAGATAAAGGAGATGGCAAAGTTGTATTTGACCTTTACAGTGGAACAGGTACAATAGGTCAGCTAATGGCTCAAAGTGCAAGAAAAGTATACGGAATTGAATTGATAGAAGAAGCGGTAGAAGCAGCCAATCAAAATGCCAAGCTAAATAATCTAGACAACTGCCAATTCATAGCAGGTGACGTAGCTAAGGTCGTTAGCGAACTTCCAGAAAAGGCAGACCTGATAATAGTAGACCCACCAAGAGCAGGAGTACTAGGAAATGGCGTAAAAGATATCGCTGAATTTGGAGCAGGAGAAATCGTATATGTCAGCTGTAACCCGAAGTCATTGGTAGACAACCTAGTTGAATTTCAGACTAGGGGGTATAAGGTGGAGAAGGTTCAGTTGATGGACATGTTCCCGAATACACCGCACGTTGAGACGGTGGTATTGATGTCAAGGGTAGATAAGTAAGAGTGTAATAAGATAAGTAAATAAAGGCTTTCCGTGGTTTGAGGTCTGGTTCTAAGCCGGAAGGATAATCACGGTTTTTTGCTTTGAGGGAAGTTATCTAAGATTGGTGAAATGCGAGATTTGTTCATTAGTAGATTAATTGATGTGGTGAGTTGATAAGATTGACAGCATAAAAGTGCTGAGTGGATAGAATTATTGTCAAAAAACAAGAAAACCAATATTCCCTGATGGATGACCGCTCTAGTTAAAGTTTCTTTCTATGAGAAGGAAGAAAGAGAAGAGTTTAATCATTAAACAAATTAATAGGAATAAAAGTTGTAACTCTAGCAGATTAGGCTAGAGATTTTTTATTTTAAGGGGAAGTTGTTAAAGATGATACATTTCGACAAACAAAAACACTTTACAATGTTTTGGTACTTAAATACCAAAAACCATTGACATGTTATTTTAACTAAGATATAATGAATTTAGAATCAATGAATCTATCGATTATTTTGATTGGGAGGATATAAATGAAAACAAAAACAGATCAATTAAATACAAAGTTCCAATACTTTAATGCTATTCGAGGGGTAACTAGTCCGAGAGAATATGCAAAGGCTCTAGCAGTTGTTAAAAAAGTAAGAGAAGAAGCAAAAGTGTTAAATACAGAACTTTCATCTGAACAACTTTTTGGTCTAATGACTGCCGTTTCTAATGAATTTAATATAGATAGTCCTTTTAAAGATCGAGGAAGCTTTCATAACGTCTTCCATTCAACAGAAGAGTTTAAAGAATTAACATGGGGTGATATTGTTACATTCTATGAGAATGATATGGAGAATGATAGGAAAATTCTGGTTCCAGAAGAAGTAGTAAATGAAATGATGAAAAAGCTATCATCAAATAAGAAGAATATCTTAATTGCTGAGGCTGATAAGTTTTCAACGTCTCTAGCTGAAATGGTCTCCTCAAACAAAAAAGTAAAGTTTACCTTAACGACAGATGATGATTTTTACTTTAAACTACTACACTTAATGTTTCACGATGAACCAAGAGTTAAAGTCGAGAAAACAAGTATCTATAAATATGGGTTCTCAAATGAAAAGTACGACTTCATATTTTCTGTTCCAACATTTGGAGTTAGAGAAAAGGCTAGTGAAGATGCGCCTTTTATTAGTAGAGACTTTGAAATGATTGCTCTTGAAAACTTGGCACTACATCTAGAAAGTGAAGGTACTTTATCAATTGTACTTCCCATAAGGATCACTTTTGCAAGAGGACGAGTAGCAGAGTTACGAGAATTTGTTCAAACTATGTATAGCTTAGAAGAGATTGCTGAATTACCTGCAGGAATTTTCAAGAATACAGGAATAAGAACTTGTTTTTTAACAATCTCAACTGGCCGTACTGAAGAAGTCACAATAAAAGAGTTGGAACTAAAAGAGGTGGCTGGTGAAAGTAGGTTAGATCCTAAACAAGAAACCTTTGTTTTTGATAGTGAACTGACAGAAATGGGAGACTGGAATATTGACAGAATTCTTCAATCACAAGATGAAGAGTGGGTTAAGTTTATGGAATCAAGCATCAGGAAACAAGAGTTAGGAACTCTAACTACTATTTTTAGAGGAAAAGCAATCGGTAAAAAAGTTCCAACTGGAAATATAGGTGTAATCAACATTTCTAATATTGGTGAATATGAAGTTGACTATTCAGAGCTTGACTATATTGAGGAAGAAGACCGTAAGATTGCAAGCTACTTACTAAAAACGGGAGACCTTTTAATTCCTGCTAGAGGAACCGCGATAAGGATAGCAATATTTGAAGAGCAATCCTACCCAGTTATTGCATCTTCAAATGTAATTATTATTAGAGCAAATGATGGCAGCTTATCAACAACATACTTAAAAATATTCTTAGATAGCCCACTTGGACGAAAGATGATATTAGCTAGACAACAAGGTGCGACTGTAATGAACATTAGTTATAAGGAGTTAAATGATATAGAGATTCCACTGCCAACTATAGAAGAACAAGATGACATAGCGAAAGAATATGAACATGAGCTAGAGATTTATAAAGACACAATCTATAAGGCAGAGAAACGCTGGAATGAAACCATAGAAAAATTAAGAAACAAGATTTAGGAGGATACAGATGAGTGTATTTTACGTATATCAAGGAACAAGTTACCCGAGTGAACGGGATGGTGGATTTGTTTGGGCACCAAAATTAAATAGTCAAGGTCATAGAAATAAAGGATACACAATGATGACTAATATTAAAAAAGGTGATTTTATCCTACACAATCTAAATGGAAAACTTATGGCGGTTAGTATTGCCCAAACAGATTGCTTTGATGCAGACAAACCTACAGATAAATATGGCAGAGGTACTCCTTGGGACGATGATGGATATAGGGTCAATACTATTTACAAAGAGTTGGATCGTCCTGTGATCGTAACAGACCATAAAAAATGGTTAGCGGCTAATCATAAGGATGAAAGTGCATTTACAGTACAAGGAACAGGAAAACAGCAATATATGTGTGCTTTAGATGATGAACATGCGGTTTATTTGCTTGAAGAAGCTATTAAGCTGCAAACTACCAAGGAAACAATCAAAACACTAAGAAATTCACTTGCAGATATCATTGGTGACAAAGATTCAGAGTATGATCAGTTAGAAAAAGAAACTATTGATATCTTGATTGAAAAGGAAGAAGGGCCAAAGCCAACTTGGAAAGGTGTTAAACAACCACAAGAAATGACTATGTCTTCTTCTATTGAAAGAGAAAGTCCAAAGAGAAATTCAAGAATTGCTGCTGATGCTTTAAGGCGGGCTGATTATAAGTGTGAATATGATACCAAAGATAGAATTTTTGAGAGAAAATCAGGAAAAGGCTACACAGAACCACATCATCTAATTCCAATAAGTAAGTATCGTGATTTTGATTACAAGCAATGCAACTTAGATACTATGGAGAATATCGTGTCTTTATGTAGTCACTGCCATAACCTGCTTCACTATGGACAGTTAGATGATAAAATGCCTATCTTAGAAAAGATATATAAAGATAGAAAAGATGCATTGAAGCAGGTTGGATTAGACATCTCTTTAGAAAAATTAACAGAATATTATAGGTAGGTGAAATATGTTAGGCGCAATTATTGGAGATATCGTAGGCTCAAGATTTGAATGGGATAATCATAGAAGTAAGGAATTTGAGTTTCTTACATATAAATGTTTTCCAACTGATGACAGTGTAATGAGTTTAGCTGTAGCAAAAGCAATTCTGGAGAGTGGAAACGAACTAACTGCTCTATCAGAAACCACGGCAAGATACATGCAAAAAATTGGTAGAAACTATCCAGGTTGTGGATATGGTGGAGGATTTTTAAGGTGGATGTTTTCAGACGACCCAAAACCATATAACAGTTTTGGTAACGGTGCTGCTATGAGGGTAAGTGCAGCAGGATTTGCTGCTGAAAGCATTGAGGAAGCAAAGCTATTATCAAAGCTTGTAACTGAAGTAACTCATAACCATTCAGAAGGGATAAAGGGAGCTGAAGCTACTGCTATTGCTGTGTATTTGGCGAAAAGTGGAAGCAACATATTAGACATTAGAGATTACATTGATAAATACTACTATTCCTTAGATTTTACACTAGATGAAATCAGGGATACGTATGAGTTTAATGAAACTTGTCAAGAGACAGTACCACAAGCATTACAATCATTCTTTGAATCAGATAGTTTTGAAGATGCCATTAGAAATGCGATATCGATCGGTGGTGATAGTGATACGATAGCTGCAATATGTGGTGGAGTAGCTGAAGCTTACTATGGTATCCCTACTGATATTAGAAAACATGCATTAACTTTTCTAGATGAGACTTTAATGGGACTACTTGTAGAGTTTGAAAATAAGTATCCACCAATTATGGAAAAGAGAAATAAAGATATGAGCGTTAGTATTAAGCGTTCTGATGATAAGAAAGTAAAAAGAGGAGGCAGAGAAGAGATGATTCAGTCAGCTAATAATATTGCAGATAAGGAATTTAAAGACTCTATATCAGACGTAGAAGAAACGAAAAAAACCAATTATTCAATCACTTATACGAGGCGTGTAATATTTTAAGAGGACCAATTAACCAAGACGAGTTTAAGGATTATGTTACTCCTGTCTTGTTTTTCAAAAGAATAAGTGATGTGTATGATGAAGAAACTCAAGCTGCCTTAGAACGGTCTGGTGGGGATGAAGAGTACGCAACATTTGATGAAAACCATAGTTTTATTATTCCGGATGGTTGTCATTGGAAAGACCTTCGGAATGCTAGCAAGGATGTAGGTAAAATTATTGTTAAAGCAATGAATGGTATAGAAAGAGCAAACCCAGAAACATTAAGTGGCGTGTTCTCGAGCTTTGATGGTGTTACTTGGACAGATAAAACAAAGCTTACCGATGAAAGATTGAAAGACCTAATTGAACATATGTCAAGTTTGAAAGTTGGTAATCAAAACTACAATGCGGATGTTATGGGAGATGCCTATGAATATCTAATAAAGAAGTTTGCCGATCTTTCAAAGAAGAACGCAGGTGAGTACTATACACCAAGATCAATTGTGAAATTAATGGTTATGCTTCTTGATCCAAAGCCTGGCAACTCGGTATATGATCCGGCGTGCGGAACAGGGGGGATGCTTATTGAGGCGATTCGCCACATTGATAATGATCAGATGACATATGGAAGAATCTATGGGCAAGAGAACAACCTTTCAACTTCAGCCATTGCAAGAATGAATCTATTTCTACATGGGGCTAATGATTTTAAAATTTCCCAAGGTGACACTCTTAGAGATCCTAAGTTTATAGAAAATGGAAAATTAAAAACATTCAACTGTATTTTAGCGAATCCACCTTTTGGTCAAAAAAAATGGGGTGCTGAAAAATTTAAAACTGATAAGTATGGGCGTAATATTTGGGGTACACCGTCAGATTCTAGTGCGGATCTTGCATGGTTACAACATATGATCAAATCATTGGATGTCAATGATGGGAAAGCAGCAGTTGTTTTACCGCAAGGAGTCCTATTTAGCAAAGGGGTATCAGGAAAGATTAGAAAAGGGTTAGTTAAGAGTGACCTAATTGAAGCGATTATTTCGTTAAAAGCAGGGGTTTTTTATGGTACAACCGTTTCTGCATGTATTGTTTACTTAAATAATAGTAAAAGTAATGATCATATCGGGAATATTTGCTTAATTGACGCTACTGAAATCTATACGCCAAAACGAGCGCAAAATGAAATGGAAGAAGCTGATATTAAAGAGGTGTTTAATCTCTATAATGATTATGAAGACAAGGTTGGTAAATCTAAGGTAGTAAGTATTGAGGAAATAGAACAAAATGATTTCATGCTTACAGTAAACACATACATTGAAAGTGAAAAAATTGAGTTCATATCCCCGGAAAATATAGAAAAACGATATTTTGAGGCTTTAGACAGTGTGTATGAATCTGAGTTAGAAATGAGAAGATTATTAATCCAAGGAGGCTTTTTAGATGAAGAATAAAATTTCACAGTCAGAGTTAGAAAACTATCTTTGGGGATCGGCGGTACTTCTTCGAACACATGTTGACGCAGGCGCGTACAAACAGTATATTTTCCCGCTACTTTTCTTTAAACGCCTGTGTGATGTTCATGATGAAGAAACAAATAGGATTATAGAGAAATATGGTGAAGAAGCACTTACATGGGAAGAAGTTCATCAATTCAATATTCCAGAAGGATCACATTGGAAGGATGTTCGAAATGTATCAAAAAATGTAGGTAAAGCAATAGTTGATGCATTTCATAAAATTGAGGGTGCAAACCCAGAAAAGTTAAGAGGAATTTTCGGAGATGCTTCTTGGACAAATAAAAATAGACTGCCTGACAGGTTGCTCAAAGATTTAATTGAACATTTTAGTACAGTAACATTATCTATGAAAAATTGTCCTGCCGATGAATTAGGAAAAGGTTACGAATATTTGATTAAAAAATTCGCTGATGATAGTGGCCATACAGCTCAAGAATTTTATACAAACAGGTCGGTTGTAGAATTGATGACAGAGATACTAAAACCTCAACCTGGTGAATCAATTTATGACCCTACATGTGGTAGTGCGGGTATGTTGATTTCAGCAGTTGCATATTTAAAAAAGCAAGGTAAAGAATGGAGAAACCTATCTATTTATGGGCAAGAAATAGTTACTTTAACATCAGCGATTGCCCGCATGAACCTGTTATTGCATGATATCCAAGATTTTAGCATAGTAAATGCTGATACTTTAAAAAGACCTGCTTTTTTAGAAGGGTCAAAGTTAAAAAAATTTGACTTGATATTAGCAAATCCTCCTTACTCAATTAAAAAATGGGATCGTTCCTCTTTTGAATCAGATAAATATGGTCGTAATTTTTTAGGGGTTCCTCCTCAAAATAGAGCTGACTACGCGTTTTTTCAACACATACTTAAAAGTATGGATATAGATAATGGAAGGTCGGCGATATTATTTCCTCATGGCGTACTGTTCAGAGGTGAAGAACAAGAAATGAGATCAAATCTGGTTAGATCAGACTTAATCGAATGCGTTATTGGTATAGGTCGAAATTTATTTTATAACTCACCGATGGAAGCATGCATTGTAATCTGTAGAAGCAGAAAATCAAAGGAGCGGCAAAGAAAAATACAATTTATTAACGCAAAGTATGATGTTACCAGAAAAAATTCAGAAAGTTTTTTAGAGGTTAATCATATAGAAAAAATTTCAAATGCATATCAACAATTTAAAGAGATGATCGGGTTTTCAAAGATAGTAAATATAGATGAAGTAATAAGCAATGGAGGTGAATTAACTATTTCTTTATATTTACCTGAAAAAAACAGTGATGAAATAATGCCGATTGAAGAAGCAGTCGATGAGTGGGCTGAATTAGCTTCAAAGCTAAGTTATGAGAATAATAAATTATCTAAATTAATCAAAGGAGGTGATCATAGTGCCAAAATATAAGTTCGAGCAGCTAGCTCATAATATTACTGATAAAAAAATGCCAAAGCCAGGAGACGAAGAATTATATGTTGGGCTAGAGCATCTAGACTCTGGTAATCTAAATGTTACTCGTTGGGGTAGTAAAGTTGAATTGATAGGTCAAAAGTTAGTAATGAAGCAAGGTGACATTTTATTTGGTAGAAGAAACACATATTTGAGGCGCGCATCAATAGCCCCACACGATGGAATTTTCTCGGCTCATGGAATGATTTTTAGACCTAGAATAGATGTGATTGATCCTGATTATTTTCCGTTTTTTATTTCATCGAATTATTTTATGGACGCTGCAATCAATATTTCTGTAGGTTCGTTATCACCTACTGTTAATTGGAAGACGCTTAAAGAGCTAGAATTTAATATACCCACTTTGGACAAACAAAAAAAGACTGCAGAATTATTAAAATCCATAAATACAACTAAAGAAGCATATCAAGAATTGTTATTTCAGAGTGATGAGCTTATAAAAGCAAAATTTACAGAGATGTTTGATGAAAGGTTTGAAAACAATAGGATTAAACTGAATGAAATCGCTAATCCAATAATTGGTTTAACGTATAAACCTGAGAATAAAAGTGAAGATGGAACTCTTGTACTAAGATCAGGAAATGTTCAAAACGGAGAAATGTATATTGGAGACGATATAGTTAGAGTCAAAGAAGTTAAAATACCTGAACACAAATATATCATTCCAAATGATATTTTAATGTGTTCAAGAAATGGTTCTGCTGATTTAGTAGGTAAAAATTGTATTATTAGAAAAGTAGACGAGAAAATGACTTTTGGAGCATTTATGACTGTAATAAGAACGGAATTTCCGAATTTTCTTTTTGGTTTCTTTCAATCAGATTATTTTAAAACACAATTAAATAATGTTGGAACAACATCAATTAATCAAATAACATCTAAAATGTTAAATGAGTACGAAGTTGTATTGCCAACGGTTGAAGAAGAAAAAACATTTGCAGTATTTTTAAAACAAGTTGAGAAGTCCAAATATGAATTGAAACGCGCTATTCAAAGTACGGAAAACTTAATAAAATCCATGTTATATAAAGAGTTAGAAAGAGAGGAGGATTAAAAATGCCACAGTTTAATGAAGATAATACCGTTGAACAATTAATTTTAGACACATTAGTAAAAAATGGTTGGAAATATATTCCGGCAGAAGAACTTAATCGAATAAACAGTGATGTAATAGTTGAATCAATGCTAAAAAAAGCACTAATCAGACTAAATCCGGAAATAGCTCTAGAACCTAATAGAGCAGATGAAGTTATTTATAAAATAAGGGCCATGCTACAACCATTCCCAAACGATAATTTAGTTGCTCAAAATGAAGCATTTAAGAAAAAACTATTTGAGGAGAATTCTTTTCCTTTCGGTAAAGATGGGAGACAAACCCCTATTTCATTCTTTGGTACGATGACAAAAGAAGAATTAGCAAAGAATGAATATGTAGTAACAAATCAATGGGTTTATCCATCGCTTGAAAATGGTAAGAGGCTAGATATTGTTCTTCTTATTAATGGTTTTCCAGTAGCTATTGGAGAGCTAAAAACACCAGTAAGAAATGCTATTACATGGCTGGATGGTGCTCAAGATATCTCTGATTATGAAAAATCTATTCCGGAAATGTTTGTACCTAATGTTTTTAACTTTGCTTCAGAAGGAAAGTGTTTCAGATATGGGTCTGTAAAAATGTCTTTAAATAAATGGGGGCCATGGCATACTCCTGACCATAAGACAGAAGGAAATTTATCTGATGTACGAGTGAGTGTACAGGATATGATCACTCCAGAAAAAGTAATGGATATCATGCAATTTTTCACACTATATTCAACAGATAAAAAGCATCGTAAAATCAAGATTATTTGTAGATATCAGCAGTATGAAGCTGCGAATCTATTAGTAGAACGTGTAAAAGATGGTTATCCGAAACAGGGGCTAATTTGGCACTTCCAAGGTTCAGGGAAATCACTACTTATGGTATTTGCAGCACAAAAATTACGTATGATTCCTGAACTGCAGAACCCAACAGTTGTTATTGTAGATGACCGTATTGATCTTGAAACCCAAATCACGGGTGATTTTAATGCCGCAGATATTCCTAACTTGCAGTCTTTAGCCACAAAAGAAGAATTGATGAATTTCTTTGAACAAGATATGAGAAAGATTGCTATTACTACCATTTTTAGATTCGGTGATGTAGAGAAAGCGCTGAACCATAGAGACAATATTATCGTTATGGTAGATGAGGCTCACAGAACCCAAGAAGGTGATCTTGGTGAGAAGATGAGGCTCGCATTGCCTAATGCATTTTTCTTTGGTTTAACAGGTACACCAATTAATAGACTAGAAAAGAATACATTTAAGACTTTTGGTGCGATTGAAGATAAGAGCGGATATATGAGTAAATATTCTTTCTCGGATTCAATTAGAGACAAGGCTACTCTTCCATTAAATTTTGAACCTGTTCCGATTGATTTACATGTCGATAAGGATTCGCTAAATAAAGAATTTGATGAAATGACAGACGGTTTATCTCATGAGGATAAAGGACATCTTTCTCAAAATGTAACGATGAAAGCTATCATGTATGATCGTAAACGTATTAGGAAAGTTTGTGAGCACATCGTAAATCACTATCAAGCAAAAATTGAACCGAATGGTTATAAGGCTCAGATTGTAGTTTATGATCGAGAATGTTGTTTGATGTATAAGGAAGAGTTGGACAAGTTATTACCAGAAGAAGAATCAACTATTGTCATGCACACAAGCAATGATAAAGAAGACCGCTACAAAAAATACCGTAGAACTAGAGATGAAGAGTCTAAAGTCTTAGACCAATTTAGAGATATAGACCATCCTTTAAAATTTATCATTGTAACTTCAAAATTATTAACCGGATTTGACGCACCTATACTTCAAGTAATGTACTTAGACAAACCAATGAAGGACCATAGTCTTCTACAAGCAATTTGTAGAGTAAACCGTACTTATGATGATGGTAAAACAAACGGTCTAATTGTTGATTATATCGGCATTTTTGACAACGTTGCAAAAGCTTTAAACTTTGATGAAGCTAGCATGAGAAGAGTCATTACAAATATTGAAGAAGTAAAAAAACAAGTTCCTGCTTTGGTAAGGAAATGTTTAAGTTATTTCATGGGTGTTGATAGAACTATAGAAGGTTGGGAAGGGCTTTTACTTGCTCAAGAATGTCTACCTAATAATAAGGTAAAAGACGAATTTGCTGCGGATTATCGCGTTCTAAATCAGGCGTGGAATGCACTTTCTCCAGATCCTTTCTTGAATCAATTCAAGTATGACTATATTTGGTTAAGTAAGGTTTATGAGTCGGTGAAACCTACAGATAATAGTGGCGCCTTAATTTGGGCTGCTTTAGGTGCTAAAACGTTAGATTTAGTTCACCAGCACATTGAGATTGGTGAAGTTCATGAAGATGTAGAGATACTTACTTTGGATGCTGCATTAATAGATGAGTTTATCGAAAAACAAAAGGATTTGAAGAAAACAACGATGAAAGTAGAGATTGATCTAGTAGCAAGGATTCAAAGACATAGTAATGAACCAAAGTTTAAGAAGCTTGGTGAAAAACTTGAAGAGCTTCGAGAAAAACATGAACAAGGATTAATCACGAGTATTGAGTTTTTAAAGCTGTTATTAGTATTAGCTAAAGATGCTGTTCAAGCTGAAAAAGAGGTTGTACCCGAAGAGGAGATTGACAAAGGCAAGGCAGCTTTGACTGAACTTTTTAAAGGCTTAAAGAATGATAAGACACCTGTTATTGTAGAAAGAATTGTTAGTGACATTGATGAGATTGTTAAGATTATAAGATTTGATGGATGGCAAAAAACTACAACTGGTAAAAATGAGGTTAAGAAGGCTCTAAGAAGTGTTGTATGGATTAAATATAAGATCAAAGACAAAGAGGTCTTTGATAAAGCTTATAGCTATATCGAACAATACTACTAATATTGAGGGTGGCTTCATGCCACCTTATAGATCCATATAGATTGGAGGTGTTAAGTGGATGACAAGCTTTCCGGATTTAAAAGGTTATTTTCAAACTAATTATTATGATTTTCTTGTTAGTGAGGTCAAAGGTTTTGTAGATAAATCTTTGGATGGAATCGGATTTCATGGCATTAATGTTTTCTCACTAACAGATTATGAAATAGAGAATCTTGTAGTAAAAACACTACGTTGCCATGATGATATTGGTCCAAAAATAAGGATTGATATTGTTGTTGAAGCAGACGTAGTTGAATTATCTTTAGGAACAAAGCGTATAGAAGCAGCAAGGAAAAAAAGATGGTTTACTATCTCTATTGAAGCAATCCTTCGAGGGCAATTTAAGAGTATTAATGTAAATCGTGTAGATGAATACTTTAATTGGAAATTTGAAAAGGAAAATGCTTTAGATCAATTTCTTGTGCCATATATTTACTCTGTAGATCTAGAAGAACAAGCTAATGATTACATAGATTTTTATTATGAATATTACGATTATGAAGGATATAAGATACCGTTAGATATTATTCTTGAGGATCAGAACTTGAAATATTACTATGCAGAAATGTCTAATGACTGTTTTGGTAGAATATATTTCAAAGAAGACAAAGCAACAATTTACGAAAAGGATCCTATAACAAGAGTTGATTTAGAAGTAAAAGATAAGGTAGTCGATCCGGGAACAATACTAATAAATAGGGACAAATACTTTTTAGGAAACGAAGGCACAAAAACACTAACCATTGCCCATGAGTTAATTCACTGGCACCTACACAAAAAATATTTTGATTTACTATCCTTGTTAGATGAGCATAAAAGCATGGTTTCATGTGAGGTTGAACCAGGCGATATCTCTGATGATATGACGTTAGCACAAAAGGCTCATTGGTATTCGGAATGGCAAGCTAACGCTTTAGCTATAAGAATTGCTATGCCACAAAAACAAATGATAAGGGCTTTTAATGAAATCACACCAACTCTTAAAGGCAACTACAAATTCACTGGAGATTTAGTAGAAGAACTACTAAGACGTGTGGCTTCTTTATTTGATGTTCCAATTTTTTCTGCAAAACTTAGGGCAAGGCAGTTAGACTTCGATGATGTGGATGGAGCTTTCGTGTATGTTGATGGAGTCAGATATGAGCCTTTCTGGTTTACAGAAGGGACATTAGATAAAAGGCAAACCTTTATATTAAACCAGCAGAGCTACAATAAATTAATTCAAACTAATAAAGAGCTTGCTTCTCTGATAGAGTCAGGGAAATTTATCTATCTTGGTTATGTTATTTGTATTAACGATCCCAAGTACATCAAGTTGAGGCAGATTGATGATAAGTATATATTGACGCTATCTGACTATGCTAGAGAGCATGCAGATGAATGTTGTCTGGTTTTTTCATGGAGTAGTAATTCCTATTTAAAACAAGAGTATGAGTTCTATGGTCAAGCCTACTTAAGTAAGCATGTTTCTGCAGAAAATTACATAGAACATACGTTTGATAAAGATTTCAACCTGAAATCGATCCAAGCGGCTGATGAAATAAAAGAAGCAGTAGACATGTATTTGTCGGTGAAAGAAGAAGATAACAAGATAATGATTGAAATGCTGAAAGAGGGATGTAATGATTTTCCGCGTACTTTAGTTTATCATATGGATCGTAAAAACATTACAGTTGAGGAAGTAGCAGCCCGTTCTAATTTAAGTGATACAACAATAAAAAATTACCGTGGTGGAAAAGCAAATCCACCAATAGAAAATGTTATGGCGGTATGTATAGGGTTAAATCTTAAGAAACCTTTAGCCATTGATTTACTTAATAAAGCATCATATACACTAGGCGATACTAAAAGAGGTATAGCATATAATTTCCTACTAGATTATTCTGATGGAACCATTGAACAATGGAATGACATCCTTGATGCTTTTGGTGAAAATAGTATTCCAAATCAAAAAAATCAAAATAAAAAAACTTTATAACGGTAACTTTAAGTTACCTTTATTAAATCAGCTATTTAAGGCATTCACACAATTTATTGTGTAGATGCCTTATTTTTTTGTCTAAAAATAGCAACTTTGGGTTCCTCTTAATTTAAGCCGAGATTAGCTATTATCTAATTACAGAGATAAGTTTCGGACTAAGTAACTATAAAAAATATTTATTTAGAAACTAAATCTGAAAAAATGAAGGGAGGAAAAATCATGTCAAAAAACACAAAACAAACATCAAAAAGAATTGCATCAAAAGCAAGCAAAATTCTTAGTGATGGACGTTACAGCAAGAAAGCCAAATCGGTTGCCGCCAGTGCTTTAAGTCAAACAAGACCAAGAAAGAAAAAGTAGTTTTCAGAACAAATGATAGGTAGCGACAGATTTGAATAATCAGCCTACCTATCCTCCCTAAGGGAGAAATCTATCCAGAGCGGTTATCGCTCAACAAAATTAATCTCAAAGTCCTAGTGCGCATACGGACGGCGGGATGCATAGAGAGTTCAGAACACAGTGATAGAGACTGTGTTTGGAATGAAGATGCACCCACCGTTATTTCGTGTGCCCTTTTTTAGGACAAGCGAAGTCTGTGGTCATCTTCACCGCAGGCTCTTTTTGTATTCCGTCGCCCAATGCCTAGGCGGAAAGGAATACTTTATGAAGATTCGAGTTTTATATGAAGACCACATCAAAAACGGTCACAAGAACTACACCACAATTGAAATTCCAGATGGAGATTACAGTGTCATGCTGGATATCGACTATGAACAACGTCTTGCAGAGGCAAAGCCTGAAAAGAAGGCGGAGGTGAAACGCTGCGAGACACTACAAGAAATGTTCGACCTTATGAACAACAAGGAATATAACCATTGGCGTCGATACCATAGGCATCTTGGTAATCCAAAGACACCTTATCGTAAAGATGGTGAAGTTGAAATAGATGTCATGGACACCTTTGCTGATAACTCTCAGGAGATAGAACGCATTCAAGAAAGTGAACGTGAAGAAGTTTGCCAATGGATACGCACCGCTCTTGGTAAAAAACAAGATTGGGCAGATATGTTTATTGCAGTACGCATTGACGGTATGTCGATTCGAGAATATGCCAGTTCCATCGAAGTAAATGAAAACAACATTACTCAGAAATTAAAGCGGGCAACAAAGAAATTAGAACAAGAATATAAAAACCGTCAGATTTGACCTTCTCCCAAGGCTACTAGGTAGGAGGTCAAGACCTCCAAAAATTATAAGGAGGTAATTCGAATGGAATTACAAGTTTACAAAAAAGCAGAGTTCGGCTCTGTACGTACTACAACGATTGGTGGTCAACCTTATTTTGTAGGTAAGGATGTAGCAAGCATTCTTGGTTATGCAAATACTCGCAAAGCTTTAATTGACCACATTGATGAAGAGGACAAGGATGACGTAACGATTCGTGACGCCATCGGAAGAAATCAAACGATGACTGCTATCAACGAATCTGGTCTGTACAGTCTCATCCTCTCAAGCAAAATGCCGAATGCTAAAAAGTTTAAACGCTGGGTCACCAGTGAAGTACTCCCTGCTATTCGAAAACATGGACTTTATGCAACAGATGATTTAATCGCAAATCCAGACCTTGCCATTGCTGCTTTTACTGCACTGAAAGAGGAACGAGAAAAGAACAAGGAATTGATGGCAGCCGTTGCGATTGGTCAGCAGCAAATCGCTGAGATGAAACCCAAGGCTACCTATTATGATGTAGTGCTTAAATGCAGGGATGCGGTCAACATTTCTGTGATTGCCAAAGATTATGGCTGGAGTGCCATGCGTATGAACGAATACCTTCATGACAAAGGCATTCAGTTTAAGCAAGGTGATATTTGGCTTCTTTATCAAAAGTATGCTCCAAATGGATATACCAAGACTAACACTCACATTTATGAAGATAGCAAAGGTATCCAACATACGAAAGTGCATACCAAGTGGACACAAAAAGGCAGACTCTTTATCTATGAACAGTTGAAAGCGGATGGTATTTATCCGCAGATTGAGATGGAGGTGTGATATGGGAATCAATATGAAAAATGCAGAAGGGTATCATGACCCAACTCCTCATAAAGCACTTAGCAATATAGCCCGTGAGGAAAAGGCAGCAGCAAAAGCTGCCTTTAAGCCCCTTGTCTATATTTGCTCTCCATTCAGTGGCGATATTGAAAACAACAATAAGCGGACACGAGCATTTTGCCGTTTTGCTTTAGATAAGGGCAATATCCCGCTTGCTCCTCACCTTCTATTTCCACAGTTCATGGATGATAACAATGAACAGGAACGTGACCTCGCTATTTTCATGGATATTATCCTGATGGGCAAATGCCAAGAGGTTTGGGTTCTAGGTGATGTGATTTCAAGAGGTATGATCATTGAAATTGAAAAAGCAAAGAAGCGCAGACAGCCGGTTCGATACTTTAATAAAGATTTTGAGGAGGTAGAGTCTCTATGAAGATAGCATACGGCAACAGCCGAATGGATAAGAAATGGAAAAACACAGATATCAGCTGGGAGGACTTTTGCTCCCGGGTTAAGACCACACAGCGTACCACAGAAACCGTAGAAGAATATCGAAAAATGAGAAAAGGCGGTCAGGATTCTATTAAAGATGTAGGTGGTTTTGTCGGCGGTCATTTAAAAAATGGCAGACGTAAAAAAGGGAATGTTCTATCACGCTCCATGCTCACCCTTGATATGGATTATGGCACAAGTACTATCTGGGAAGAAATCTCTACCTTCTTCCCTTATCAGTGTTGTATCTATTCTACTCATAAGCATACTCCAGAACATCCAAGACTAAGGCTGATCATTCCTCTCTTTCGTGATGTTGGAGAGGAAGAGTATGCTGCTGTTAGTCGCATGGTCGCAAAAGAAATCGGCATCGATCTTTTTGATGATACGACCTATGAACCGGAACGATTAATGTATTGGCCGTCTACTTCAAGAAACGGCATTTTCGTGTATGAGGAAAAAGATGGTTCTCTCCTTGATCCTGATGTATTTCTAAATAAATACGATGATTGGCGAGACACCAGTACTTGGCCCGTATCCTCCCGTCAGTCAGAAGTTATTGACCGCTCATTAAAGGAACAAGCCGATCCACTTTCAAAAGAGGGTGTCATTGGCACTTTTTGCCGTACCTACTCAGTAAGCAGTGCAATCGATACGTTCTTAAAGGATATATACGAGCCTTCAGCAATGACTGGACGCTATGATTATATTCCTGCTGACTCCAGTGCGGGTGTCATACTCTATGATGATAAGTTTGCTTATTCCCACCACGCAACAGATCCTGCAAGTGGGAGACTGCTTAATGCTTTCGACCTTGTTCGTATCCATCGTTTTGGTCATTTAGATGATAGAGCGACAGAAAGCACACCTCCAAGCAAACTCCCATCCTTTATCAACATGTGTGAATTTGCTATTCAAGATGATGAAGTAAAGGCACAGTTTACGAAAGAGCGGATGGAACAGGCAACGATTGATTTTACGGAGGATAATTGGCAGACAGCACTTGAACTGGATAAGCAAGGAAAAATTAAGGATACCTTGGATAATATTGTTCTCATCATCCGCAACGATTCAGAACTAGAATCTATTGCTTTTAATAAGCACCGTGATGGAATCGATGCAAGAGACGGACTGCCTTGGGAGCAAATGAAGGGCGGCTGGAATGATTCAGATAATGCAGCCCTTAAAGTTTATCTATCTAATAAATATGGCATCTACTCCCCAACCAAAACAAAGGACGCGATATTAGCAGTCGCAGCAGAGCGTTCCTATCATCCCATCAAGGAATACCTGGATCATCTACCAGAGTGGGATGGAATCGACCGCGTTGAGACCTTACTGATTGATTATTTTAATGCAACAGATAATTCCTATACCAGAGCCGTTACTAGAAAAATGATGGTGGCAGCAGTCGCTAGAATTGTTCATCCTGGTACGAAATTCGACAGTGTTTTAATTCTGAATGGACCACAAGGCATCGGTAAGTCTACCTTCTTTGCAAAGCTAGCAAGCGATTGGTTTTCCGATAGTTTAACCCTCACGGATATGAAAGACAAAGCAGGCCCTGAAAAACTTCAAGGGTACTGGATATTAGAACTGGGCGAACTTGCGGGTATGCGAAAAACTGATGTGGAAGTCGTGAAATCCTTTATCTCAAGGTCAGATGATAAATACCGTGCCAGTTATGGTGTGAATGTTGAAAGCCATCCTCGTCAATGTATCATTGTCGGTTCTACCAATGCGGAGAGTGGATTTTTGCGAGATATCACCGGTAACCGTAGGTTCTGGCCTGTACGCATTAGTGGTGATGGTAAAAGAAAAGCATGGCAGATGTCCGTATACGATGTAGAGCAGATTTGGGCAGAAACTTTGGTACTTTATGCCAAAGGTGAAAAGCTCTATTTAGAGGGCAGTGATGTAGAGTTGGCAACGAATGAGCAGGCAGATGCCATGGAGAGTGATGAGCGAGAAGGGCTTGTTCGCACTTACCTCGATACACTTTTACCCGATGATTGGAATGCCTTGTCCTTATACGAGCGAAGAAACTACCTAAACGGTAGTGAATTTGGTGGGGAATCCCGTGTCGGTACGGTTGAACGTACGCTTGTTTGCAATATGGAAATTTGGTGTGAATGCTTTGGAAGGGATGCCTCCGCCATGAAACCTGCGGACTCCTATGCCATTGCAGGCATTATGAAAAAGATTAATGGGTGGAACAAGTACCAAGGGAACAAGAACGGAACAAGTAATTTTCCCATTTACGGTAGACAACGTTGTTACGAGAAAATTGAATAAGGCCGTTCCTTGTTCTTTAGTTGTTCCTTATGCTTGTTCTCTTAAAAACCCAGTTATTACTGATGTTTTGGCGTTAATGGAATGAATGGAACAAGAGTTTTACTACTTAGTAATAAATTAATAAATAGTAGTAGTAAAGCATCGTGAGCGTATGTATGCGCGCGTATAGGAAAAAACGTTAAAAGTTGTGCTTGTTGTTCCTAATCAATTTATGGAGGTCATTTATGCAAAAAAAATATATAGAACAAAAACTGGTAGCGACAGTAAAAAGCATGGGAGGTATGGCGCCTAAATTTGTGAGTCCTGGTATAGATGGCATGCCTGATCGGATTGTATTACTTCCCATGGGAAGAATCGCCTTTGTCGAATGTAAGGCAACAGGTAAAAAGATGCGTCCTTTACAGAATATAAGAAAGAAGCAATTAGAGGCATTAGGCTTTCTAGTCTATTGCCTGGATGATATAGAACAGATTGGAGGGATACTTAGTGAAATACATGCCACATGAATACCAAAGCTATGCCACTGAATTCATTTTATCCCATCCCATATCGGCTGTATTTCTTGAAATGGGTTTAGGTAAAAGTGTGATTACCTTATCTGCCATATTTGATTTGTGTTTAGACAGTTTTCTCGTATGTAAAGTGCTAGTCATTGCTCCACTTAGAGTAGCAAGGGATACATGGCCTGCCGAAATCAATAAGTGGGATCATCTAAAAGGACTCTCTTATTCAGTGGCAGTGGGAACGGAAAAAGAAAGAATCGATGCCCTCAAGAAACAATCAACGCTATACATCATCAACCGTGAGAACGTGGATTGGCTGGTTCATAAAAGTGGTATACCTTTTCATTTTGATATGGTGGTCATTGATGAGCTATCATCCTTTAAGTCTTATGGTGCAAAGCGGTTTAAAAGTCTACTCAAAGTTAGACCCTCTGTAAAAAGAATAGTCGGCCTTACCGGTACTCCATCCAGTAATGGATTGATGGATTTATGGGCTGAATTTCGAATTCTTGATTTAGGTCAAAGGCTGGGACGCTACATTAGCCATTACCGAAACACCTATTTTAAGCCAGATAAGAGAAACGCACAGATTATATTTTCTTATAAACCACTACCCGGTGCTGAAGAGGAAATCTACAAGCAAATATCGGACATCACCATTTCTATGAAATCTACCGATTATCTCAAGATGCCTGAATATGTCAGCAATGAGGTGTTCGTTACTTTAAGTGATAAGGAGTGGAAGGTTTATTCGGAATTTAAGGAAGAAATGGTGGCTAACTTAGGCGATGAAGAAATTGATGCGGTTAATGCAGCCGTCCTTTCTGGGAAACTGCTACAGATGGCAAATGGTGCTGTATACGATAGCGGGAATAAGGCCCATGTGATTCATGAAAAAAAGCTAGATGCCTTGGAAGATTTAATCGAAGGAGCAAATGGGAAACCGGTACTTGTTGCTTATTGGTATAAGCATGATTTAGAGCGAATTAAAGATAGATTTCCGGTCAGGCAAATTCAGTCATCGAAGGATATTGAGGATTGGAATGATGGCAAGATCCCCATTGCTGTTATTCATCCAGCCAGTGCAGGTCATGGTCTTAATCTTCAAAGCGGTGGTTCAACGCTTATCTGGTTTGGTCTGACTTGGTCACTAGAGCTGTATCAACAAACTAATGCAAGACTTTATAGGCAGGGTCAAAAGGATACAGTTATTGTCCACCACATCATCACCAAAAACACCATCGATGAAGACGTGCTGCTTGCACTCACAAAAAAGGAGAAAACTCAAGATGCCTTGATTGATGCGGTAAAGGCGAATTTAGAGGTGATGCGATGACAGAACCTTATCAAGATTTAGCCAATGCCATTATTTTGATGGCTGTTAAGGATTATAGAGATGCCTTAAAGAAACTAAAGAAACGTCCACGTTATGGGCAGGCACAAGATATAAAAAACGAGGTGGAGAGGTTCTTCCGCTCTGATTGGTATAGAGAACTTACCTCTGTTGATGGGAACGTCCTAATCAAAAAGCTACAAGCGGAGGTGAGCGAACAATGAAAGCAAAAGAATATTTACATCAAGCCTACAGGCTAGATAAACGAATACAATCAAACATTGAGGAAATGGAAAGGCTAAGGGAATTGTCAACCAGTGTTTCCTCCCCCAGTTGGGGAGAGAGAATACAAACCCAGCGGCATACTGATGCTTTGTTTGTCAGATACCTGGAGCGCATTGAAGAATTACAAATCAAGATTAATGATGAGGTGGATCATCTTGTAGCACTTAAAGCAGAGATTCGAGATGTGATTAATAAAGTAACGGATATCGATGAACGCATGGTGTTACGTTACCGTTATGTTCATAACTTTACTTGGGAGCAGATTGGTGATGAATTAAATGCTGATAAGAGTACCATTCGCAGATGGCATGGCAATGCTTTAAATCATGTTGTCGTACCTGAGAATCCAATTGTTATTCAAAAGTTGAACAGCAATGAGCACTTTTGAGCAGAGATAAGCACCTCATCTTTATGTTACATTATAATCAGCAAGATAGAATACTTACCAAGCCTTGTGGGCCATGCCCTGCAGGGCTTTTTCTATGCCCAGAAAGCGAGGTGATACGATGCCAAGAAAACCGAAACGACCATGTAGTACACCAGGCTGTCCCAACTTAACCGATGGCCAGTACTGTGAAGACCATCGAGTAGAAGAGCGTAGGCGCTATGACAAATACCAACGGTCAAGCGATGTTAATAAGAAATACGGCAGAGCCTGGAAAAGAATCCGTGACCGCTATGCACGAGAACATCCACTGTGTGAGATGTGTGAAGCGGACGGAAGACTAACTCCTACTGATGAAGTGCATCACATCCTCCCTGTTTCTCAAGGTGGTACACACGATAGAAGTAATTTGATGTCCTTATGTAAATCCTGTCACAACAAGATTCATTTAGAACTCGGTGATAGACAGATTCGTAGGTGAGCCAAGGGGGAGGTCAAATCTCTAGACCTCTTATGGCGGACAACGGCCTGGGGCTTCGTGTGTAAAAATCAGAAATCAAAGGGGGTATTAAAGACTTTTAGGAAAGTGGGGTGAAAAACATGGCAAAAGACGGTACAGCGAGAGGCGGTCAGCGTGTGGGTTCAGGAAGAAAATCAAAGGCTCTAACCGATAAAATCGCTGATGGCAGATTAAATGGTGCTCTGGTACTGCCAGAACCAACGGATATAGAAGGTGCAGATGTGCCAGCTGTAAAAGATTATTTAAAGGCTACTCAGAAAAATGGCAAAGACCTCTGTGCAGAAGACATTTATATCGAAACTTACAAGTGGCTGAAAGATCGTAGCTGCGAAATGTTAGTAAACAACCAGCTAATCGAGCAGTATGCCATGAGTGTTTCTCGTTGGATTCAGTGTGAAGAGTGTATTTCAGAATATGGCTTTCTAGCAAAGCATCCAACCACTTCCGCTGCCATCGCATCACCTTATGTTGCGATGAGTCGTGAATACATGAAACAGGTCAATCAGTGTTGGTATCAGATTTACCAAATTGTAAAAGAAAACTGCTCTGTGGAGTTTGGTGGCAGAAGTCCACAAGATGATTTGATGGAGCGGTTATTATCTGCTCGGAAAGGAAAATAAAATGAAAAAATATAGAACGTGTGAAAGTGTGTGTAAAGGTCATCCAGATAAATTATGTGACCTTATTTCAGATAGCATTTTAGATGCATGTTTAAGAAAAGATAAATCCTCTCGTGTTGCTTGCGAGGTGATGGCAACCAAAGGACACATCATTGTTGCCGGTGAGATTACCTGCTCAAAGAGAATTGATATCAGAGGTGTTGTTCGCCGTGTTCTGACGGATGTGGGCTACAATCCTAGAAAGTTTTTAGTCTTTGTCTATGTCCATCAACAAAGTAAAGATATCGCAGGTGGTGTGGATAGGGCATTGGAATCTCGTGAGGGTGATACGTCATGGTATTCCATGTTAGGAGCGGGTGACCAAGGCACCGTTTATGGTTATGCCACCAATGAAACCAGTGAAAAACTACCTCTCCCCTTAGTCTTATCCCATGCCATTTGCGAAAAGCTGGATAAGGTGATGAAGAATGGCGTCATTAAGGATATTGGTCCAGATGGTAAGGCTCAAGTGACGGTGGAATATGAAGGTGACAAACCAAAACGAATTAAGACAATCGTTGTTTCCGTTCAACACAGTGCAGATAAAGATTTAGATGTTTTGCGAAAGGAAGTCATTGCCCAGGTGCTTTGGCCTGTCTTTGAGAAGTATCCATTTGACAATGAGACTGAGATCCTCATTAATCCTAGTGGACGATTTGTTGAAGGAGGACCAGCAGCTGATACTGGTCTTACGGGAAGAAAAATCATGGTTGATACCTATGGCGGACTCGCCGCTCATGGTGGCGGTGCGTTTTCAGGAAAAGACCCGACAAAAGTTGACCGCAGTGGTGCCTATATGGCAAGGGCGATTGCAAAGAATATCGTTCGATGTGGCTTTGCTAAGCGATGCCAGGTAGCGATTTCCTATGCAATTGGAAAAGCAGATCCTGTTGCTCTTGAGATTGATACCTTTGGAACAGGCACGGTGGAAGAAAGTATCCTTTGCCGTGCTGTATTAGATGTATTCAATTTAAGACCTGCAGCCATTATCGAAAAGCTAAAGCTGACGGATGTTATTTATGCAGATACAGCTACTTACGGCCATTTCAGATATGGCTTAAGCACGTGGGAATTTCTAGATTGCTATACAGAACTAAGGGAGGCGGTAAACAAATATGTTGATTGAAAAGAAGAACACAAAAGACCTCATCCCTGCAACATACAATCCTCGTAAAGATTTGAAACCAGGAGATGCAGAATACGATAAATTAAAACGATCCATTGAACAATTTGGTTATGTAGAGCCGGTTATCTGGAATAAGGTGACCGGCCATGTTGTTGGTGGGCATCAAAGACTGAAGGTTCTCATGGATATGGGCATCATAGAAGTTGAATGTGTCATTATCGAGATAGACGAGGAGAAAGAGAAAGCACTCAACATCGCACTCAATAAAATCAGCGGTGATTGGGACAAGGATAAATTGGCTCATTTGATTGCAGATTTACAAGGTGTAGATTTTGATGTTTCCCTAACTGGATTTGACCCTAAAGAACTGGATGACTTATTTAAAGACACGCTGAAAGAGGGGATCCACGATGATGATTTTGATGTGGAGACAGAACTAAAAAAGCCTGCCATCAGCAAGCTTGGTGACATATGGACGCTTGGCAGACACAGGCTTATCTGTGGTGATTCTACCAAGAAAGAAACCTATGATGTGCTGATGAATAAAAAGAAGGCAAACTTGTGCGTAACAGATCCTCCCTACAATGTGAATTATGAAGGTGCTGCAGGAAAGATTAAAAATGACCATATGGCAAATGATGCCTTCTACCAGTTCCTCTTAGATGCCTTTATCAATATCGAAGAAGTTCTGGCAGACGATGCCTCCATCTACGTATTCCATGCCGACACCGAAGGGTTTAATTTTAGAAAAGCCTTCTCGGATGCCGGTTTTTATTTATCCGGCTGTTGTATATGGAAAAAGGACTCCCTTGTACTGGGGCGTTCTCCTTATCAATGGCAGCATGAACCAGTGCTGTTTGGCTGGAAAAAGAAAGGCAAGCATCAGTGGTATACAGGCAGGAAAGAAACCACCATCTGGGAGTTTGATAAGCCGAAGAGAAATGGAGACCATCCTACGATGAAACCCATTCCTCTGCTCGCCTATCCAATTTTAAATTCCTCGATGACTAACACCATTGTGCTAGATCCTTTTGGTGGCAGTGGTAGTACCTTAATTGCTTGTGAACAATCAGAGCGCATTTGCTACACCGTGGAACTAGATGAGAAGTTTTGTGATGTCATTATTAAACGCTACATTGAGCAGGTTGGAACTTCCAAAGAAGTCAGTGTTCAAAGGGATGGACTAAGTTATAAATATGATGAATTGGTGGAAACCAATGAATAAGGAATACTAGTAAAGTTTCCCACAAGATAATTGATAAAAAGCTTGCTATATAAGTGTTTTAGAGTGATATATGTACATACCAAAACAAAGGAGGTTTTGTACATGGTCATTAAATACAATGTAACAGGAGCAGAAAGAAAAAGGCTGGTAACGACTCTTAGTACTCTCACAGGAGTTAAAGCAAAGTACCTAGGAATGCCTAGTATGGCATATGAGGTAGGTGACTTTACCATCGACAAGAATGGAAACCTTGAACTCAGTGACAAGGTAAACAGCGAAGAAATCGAACGTGTGGCAGGACATTTAGCCAGCGAGGGTTTTATTGCTGAGGAAGAGATAAGCGCTACAGAGGGCAGACAAACGGCAGACAGCGAGGAGTTTGGCCTTACAGTTTCCATGCCAAGGAGCAACTTTTCTGAAGGCGCACTTGAAAACTTACAAGCACTTGTTGAGGCAAAAGGAGAACTAATTCGTCATGCACTTGATGTAGAAGAATTGCCGATTGAAATTTCTGAAGATGAAGTTTCATTTCCTTGGTTTGAAGAGTTACCAACACCAGAAGAGATTAAAGCATATCCCCACTTCATTTCAGCCTTATCAGAGATGGCGATAAATCAGAAACGCATCACGGTGAAAGAGAAAGAAGTAGAAAATGAAAAATACGACTTCAGATGCTTTTTACTCCGCCTTGGCTTTATTGGAAAAGACTATAAAGATGAGCGAAAAATACTGCTTAGAAACCTGACAGGTTCATCGGCATTTAAAGGAGGAGCAAAAAATGAGGATAATTAGTAAAGAACGGTTACAAAATCTTCGTGAGAAGTACCCTGTAGGCTGCCGAGTAGAATTACTAAGAATGGATGATATTCAAGCTCCAATGATTGGCACAAAAGGAACAGTCATAGGTGTTGATGACATCGGCTCCATAATGGTGTCTTGGGATACAGGCTCCAGTTTATCCGTAGTCTTTGGAGAAGACCTTTGCAGGAGGGTTGAAGATGACAAGTAAGATAAAAGAGCAGATTCTTGCCATTCGAGATACCGGTGAAACCAATATGTTTGATGTGCGAAAAGTACAGGAAATCGCTCTGAGGCAAGGATACGACGAGCTACTTGTTTACCTTGCAGATAACGTGGGGGCCTATTCCAGATTCATTCTGACAGGCAAGGAGGAATAAAACCGTGTGGAAAGAAGGTAGCATTAAAGTTCATGACAGCATCATCCATTATTGGGTAAAGTGCTATGAGAAAAGTTCGGAATTTGGCATTGACAAGGGGCGCATCTCAAAGCTGATGCTTAAGCGCAAAGAAGAGATTATTGCAAATTATGACCGAGGCTGGGACATTGAACCTGTGGATGAGGATACAGAAATTGCGCTTGCAATCTTATTATTAGAACACAACTAAATAGTAACAGAGGACAGTGCCAACATTGGCTCTGTTTCTCGTATAGAAAGAGTAATAAGGCTTGCTTGATGCGGGTCTATTTTTATGCTCATTTTGAAGAGGGGTGACCGCAATCAGAAAACTTAAGAAATATAAACCAACTCCTTTTATGGCAAAGGACTCTATCTACGATAAAGATGCTGCAGATTATGCGGTCAACTTTATTGAGTGTTTAAGTCATACCAAGGGGAAATGGTCTGGAAAACCATTTGAATTGATTGATTGGCAAGAACAAATTATCAGGGATTTGTTTGGAACACTGAAACCAGATGGCTATCGGCAGTTTAATACAGCCTATATTGAGATTCCTAAGAAAATGGGGAAATCTGAATTAGCGGCAGCTGTCGCATTACTGCTTACTTGTGGTGATGGCGAAGAAAGAGCCGAGGTTTATGGATGCGCTGCAGACAGGCAACAGGCGTCCATCGTATTTGAAGTGGCTGCTGATATGGTACGTATGAGCCCGGCTCTAAGTAAACGAGTTAAAATCTTATCGGCAACAAAGCGGATCATTTTCCAACCGACTAATAGTTTTTATCAAGTGCTTTCAGCAGAGGCTTATTCAAAGCATGGTTTTAATATTCATGGTGTTGTTTTTGATGAGCTGCATACTCAACCCAATAGAAAACTCTTTGATGTCATGACCAAAGGTTCTGGTGATGCCAGAACGCAGCCTCTTTATTTTCTGATCACCACGGCAGGCTCTGATACAAAATCAATCTGCTATGAAACCCATCAGAAAGCCAAAGACCTCATGGAGAAAAGAAAGATTGATCCGACCTTTTATCCGGTTATTTATGGAGCAGATGAGTCAGATGATTGGACCAGTCCAAAGGTGTGGAAAAAAGCGAATCCAAGCCTTGGCATAACGGTAGGGATTGATAAGGTAAAAGCCGCTTGTGAATCAGCCAAGCAAAACCCTGCAGAAGAGAATGCCTTTAGACAGCTAAGGCTTAATCAGTGGGTCAAACAGGCGGTTCGCTGGATGCCAATGGACAGGTGGGATAAATGTGCCTTTGCCGTAAATGAAGAGGATTTACTCGGAAGGGTATGCTATGGCGGACTAGACCTTTCTAGCTCCATTGATATTACTGCCTTTGTATTGGTGTTTCCTCCTCTAGATGAGGATGATAAATACATCATTCTTCCCTACTTTTGGCTGCCAGAAGAAACTCTAAGTGCCAGGGTCAACCGTGACCATGTTCCCTATGATGTCTGGGAAAAGCAAGGACAGCTTAAAACAACGGAAGGCAATGTAGTTCATTACGGTTTTATTGAGAAGTTTATTGAAGAACTTGGCGAAAAGTACAATATTCGTGAAATTGCCTTTGACCGTTGGGGAGCCGTACAAATGGTTCAAAACGTAGAAGGCATGGGTTTTACTGTTGTCCCCTTTGGTCAAGGATTTAAGGATATGAGTCCACCGACTAAGGAACTGATGAAACTAACGCTAGAAGAAAAGGTCGCTCATGGCGGGCATCCAGTGCTTCGTTGGATGATGGATAACATTTTTGTTCGAACAGACCCGGCAGGCAACATCAAGCCAGACAAGGAAAAATCATCAGAAAAAATTGATGGTGCAGTGGCAACGATTATGGCTCTTGATCGAGCGATTCGTTGTGGCAACGATACGAGTGCTTCGGTTTATGACAACCGAGGCATTCTCTTTATATGAGGAGGTGATTGATTTTGGGATTTTTATCATCCATTTTTAAGGCAAGAGATAAGCCTACTGATAGAGCTGTGAGTTCCAACTATACATTTTTAATGGGATCAACCACAGCAGGTAAAACAGTGACCGAACGGTCGGCACTTCAAATGACGGCTGTATACTCTTGTGTTCGAATATTAGCTGAAGCAGTAGCAGGGCTTCCTCTGCACCTTTATCGTTATACAGATGATGGTGGCAAGGAAAAGGCAATTGACCACTCCTTGTATCGACTTTTGCACGATGAACCAAATGCTGAGATGAGTTCCTTTGTGTTTCGAGAAACAATGATGACTCATCTTTTATTATGGGGGAATTGTTATGCACAGATTATTCGTAATGGAAAAGGTGAAGTTGTAGGACTCTACCCCTTGATGCCAAATAGAATGTCAGTTCATCGAGATGAGAGTGGGCAGCTCTATTACTTATATACCAGAGGTGCAGATGATGTGAACAGCACAAAGGGTATGACAGTAAAACTTAGTACCTCCGATGTACTTCATATTCCCGGACTCGGGTTTGATGGACTGGTTGGCTACTCCCCGATTGCGATGGCTAAAAATGCGATTGGTCTAGCCATTGCAACAGAGGAATATGGAGCCAAGTTCTTTGCTAACGGTGCTGCTCCAAGTGGTGTGCTTGAACATCCAGGAACGATTAAAGAACCTGGGAAAGTCAGAGAGGCTTGGCAGTCACAATTTGGTGGCAGTGCCAATTCCAATAAAATAGCCGTGCTAGAAGAAGGAATGAAATATACACCGATTTCCATTTCACCAGAACAAGCACAATTCCTTGAAACAAGGAAGTTTCAAATCAATGAAATTGCTCGGATTTTCAGAGTCCCTCCTCACATGGTAGGCGACCTTGAAAAGTCGAGCTTTTCTAATATTGAGCAACAATCTCTTGAGTTTGTGAAATACACCTTAGACCCGTGGGTAGTGCGTTGGGAGCAAACCCTAGCCCGCACCCTTTTTACACCGGAGGAAAAGAAAAAATACTTCTTTAGATTCAATGTAGAAGGCCTACTGAGAGGGGATTATGTCAGTCGTATGAGCGGATATGCCACAGCAAGGCAGAACGGTTGGATGAGTGCAAATGATATTAGGGAACTTGAAAACCTAGACCGTATCCCTTCAGAGGATGGCGGTGACATGTACCTTGTCAACGGCAATATGCTTCCTCTTACAAAGGCGGGTGCATTCGCAAATACAAACGAGGATGGAAAGGAGGAAGACTTGGATGAAGAACAAGATATTTTGGCGATGGAAGAACCAAGCAAGCGAACAAGAAGAACGAGTTCTTGAGCTTTATGGAACAATCGCTGAAGAAAGCTGGTTTGATGATGATGTGACCCCGCAGATGTTTAGAAATGAACTCTTTAGCGAAAAAGGACCCATCACCTTATGGATTAACTCACCGGGTGGAGATTGCATTGCCGCAAGTCAGATTTATACCATGTTGATGGATTATCCAGATGAGGTAACCGTCAAGATTGATGGGATTGCAGCATCTGCCGCCTCTGTCATTGCCATGGCAGGAACAAAGGTACTAATGGCTCCGACAGCACTCATGATGATTCATAACCCAGCAACCATCACGATGGGTGATCATGAAGACATGAAACGAGCGATTGAGATGTTAGATGAGGTGAAAGAAAGCATTATCAATGCCTATGAGATTAAGACTGGAATATCTCGCATCAAACTATCTCATCTGATGGATGCTGAAACCTGGATGAATGCCAACAAAGCCATAGAACTTGGCTTTGCAGACGATGTGCTAAAGGATGAAAAACTATCGGATACCACTATTTCTGCTTATGCCTTTTCAAGAAAAGCAGTGGCTACGAATCTGCTAAATAAAATTGCAGAAAAGACAATACCAATCAAGGCAGAGGAAACTCTAAAACCACAAGGGCGCTCAATTGATGAACTCAAGGAGCGTCTTTTAATTATCAAAAAATATATGTAAATGGAGGAATTTTACTATGACGATTACAGAAATGCGTAATAAACGCAAAAAGCTTATTGAAACGATGGATGGGTTCTTGGACACTCATAAAACCAAGAATGGCACATTGTCCGCAGAAGATGATCAAACCTACAAAACCATGGAAGATGAAATTTCTGAACTTACCAATGAAATCCATCGCATGGAAAGACGTGAAGCAATCGAGGCTGAACTTGAAAAACCTGTCAGCAAGCCAATCATTGAAAATCCGATGAATGGTCGACTGGATAACAGTGAAATTAAAACTGGCCGAGCAGCTGATTCTTATAAGACTGCCATGCTTTCAGCCCTTCGCTCAAACTTCCGTAATGTATCCAATGTCCTACAAGAAGGGGTAGACGCAGATGGTGGCTATCTCGTACCCGAAGAATACGACAGCAGATTGATTGATGGTCTGGAAGAAGAGAATATCATTCGTAAGCTGGGTCACAGAATTACCACATCAGGTGAGCGAAAAATCAATATTGCAGCTACAAAACCTGCAGCTGCATGGATTGATGAAGGTGAAGCACTGACCTTTAGCGATGCTACATTCTCTCAGATTAATCTGGATGCCCATAAACTTCATGTGGCAGTCAAGGTGACTGAAGAGCTGCTTTATGATAATGCCTTCCAGCTTGAGAATTACATTATTAAGGAGTTTTATAAGGCTCTGGCTAATGCGGAAGAAGATGCCTTTATCAATGGTGATGGCACAGGAAAACCTCTAGGCATTCTTGCTGCTAGTGGTGGTGCTGAAGTAGGTGTGACTGCAGCATCTGCAACGGCTATTACTGCTGACGAATTGATTAACCTGGTGTATTCACTGAAGCGTCCTTACCGTAAAAATGCCGTGTTCATTTTAAACGACCAGACCATTGCAGCCCTTAGAAAACTAAAGGACGGGAACGGTGCCTATATGTGGCAAGCAGCTCTTGTTGCAGGTGAACCAGATAAACTACTTGGCTATCCTGTTTATACATCTGCTTATATGCCTACCATTGAGGCAGGTGCTAAGACCATTATCTTTGGCGATTTGTCTTATTACAACATTGGAGATCGTGGTTCTCGTTCCTTTGCAGAACTTCGTGAGCTGTTTGCAGGTAATGGCATGGTCGGTTTTGTAGCGAAAGAACGTGTGGATGGCAAGTTAGTACTACCTGAAGCAATCAAGGTTCTTCAGCAGAAAGCCTAACGGAGGTGCGATATGGATTACAACACAAAAAACTACACCGAACAAGGCGGTGACAAAACCGTTATCGGTGGAACATTAGAGATTAAGGAGGGAGCAACCGTGACAGGTCTCCCTTCTTCTTTTACTCCTGCAGATAACCAAGCACCTAGTGTGGCAGAAGATATTACGAGTTTAGTTGTTGATTTTAATGCCTTGCTTCTAAAGCTTCAAACAGCAGGACTCATGGAAGCTGATTAAAAAGAGAAAGGATGGTAGTGGTATGACACTGATTGAAAAGGTAAAAGCAAACTTGATTTTAGAGCATGAAGCTGATGACGAACTATTAGAGATGTTCATCACCGCTGCTGTCAGTTATGCCGAAAGTTATCAGCATGTACCAGAAAATTTCTATAGCGACAATCCTATGCCACCGACTACAGAGCAGGCTGTTATTATGCTCTCTTCTCATTTTTATGAAAGTCGAGATGGCAGCACGGGTGGCTTTTTTGCTGACAATGTGGGTGCAAGTCAGCAAGTGTGGAACACGGTCAATTTGCTCCTTAGACTTGATCGGGATTGGAAGGTGTAAAAATTGAAGGCGAGGTACTGGTTGTGAGTTTCGGAAAAATGAATGAATTTGCTGACATTAAGGAAATCACAAAAACAAAAGATAGTGAAGGATTTGCGACAACATCAGAAACCGTGATTGCTTCGATTCGAGTCTACCGGGAAGGGCGTCATGGTAGTGAGCGCTGGGCTAACCTGGCTACTTTTTCAGAGGCTACGGATTTATTCAGGTTTCGTGCTATTCCAGAAGTTGAGGTTACGACAGAACACTTTATTGAATGTGATGGAGAACGTTTTGATATTACCTCGGTAGAAAACGTAAAAGGTCGAGGTATGTATACAGAAGTTTTGGCAAAGAAGGTGGTGAGTAGTATTGGCAAAAGTTGATATTAAGATGCCCGATGATTTTTTGCTCAAGATTTCAAAGCTTGGATCTGACTTTGACCCTGTTGCCAAAAAGGTGCTAAAAGCAGGTGGCGAAGTCGTTTTCAAACGAACGAAGAGCAATCTTTCTGCTGTAATCGGTAAAGGTACAAAGCATGAATCACGATCAACGGGTGAATTAGAGAAGGCACTCGGTGTCACTTCAGTCAGGCTAGATAGGAACGGAAACCACAATATTAAAATAGGTTTTTCTGAACCAAGGCCTGATGGTGAGAGTAACGCAAAAATAGCAAACATCCTTGAGTATGGCAAACACGGTCAACCTGCAAAGCCTTTTTTGAAACCCGCTAGGAGTGCTTCCAAATCAGAGTGTATCTCAGTTATGAAAAGCACTTTTGAAGAGGAGGTCAAAAAGCTATCAGTATTTTAGAGGACTTACAATTAGTTTTAGAAACACTAGACGTTCCGATTGAAACAGGAGTGTTTTCGGATACTGCCCCTGGTAAGTACATGGTGATTGTTCCGATGAGCGATAGCTTTGACCTTCATTCGGATAATCTACCATGCATCGATGTTCAAGAGGCACGGATTTCAATTTATAGCAAAGGCAGTTATACAGCGTTAAAAAATCAAGTGGTGCAGTTATTGTTGGCTTCCAGTTTCACCATAACCGCACGGAGCTACATCGGCTTTGAAGATGATACGGGCTATTACCACTACAACGTGGATGTAGCCAAACATTATGAAATAGGAGGTAATTAAAAATGGCAACAATTGGTCTGGATAAACTTTATTATGCGACCATCACAGATGATGAAAATGGCGAAGAAATCTATGGCACACCCACTCAGCTGGCAAAAGCAATCTCAGCAGAGTTATCTGTTGAACTGGCAGAGGCAACTCTCTATGCAGATGATGGTGCGGCAGAAATCGTTAAAGAATTTAAAAATGGCACTATCTCTCTTGGAGTGGATGATATTGGCTCGACTACTGCAGCCGCCTTAACCGGAGTCACGGTTGATAAGAACAACGTTGTGGTTTCTAACAGTGAAGATGGCGGGGATCCGGTGGCTGTTGGTTTTAGAGCAAAAAAATCCAATGGCAAGTATAAATACTATTGGCTCTATCGAGTGAAATTCGGTATTCCTGCGACAAACCTAGCAACAAAAGGTGACAGTATTACATTCTCAACACCAACGATTGAAGGTACGGTTCTCCGAAGAAACAAGCCGGATACAAGCGGTAAACATCCCTGGAAAGCGGAAGTGACAGAAGGCGATAAGGATGTACCGGCATCGGTTATCAGCAGTTGGTATACAGAAGTCTATGAACCGGATTACACAGTATAAGGAGGGATAATTCATGGATAACGAACGAACAGCAAGCATTCGTATTGGTGGCGATGAATATGTGCTACTACTTACTACAAAAGCAACAAAGGAAATTGCAGGACGATATGGCGGTCTTGAAAACCTAGGCGATAAGTTAATGAAGTCTGAGAATGTCGAGATGGCACTTTCAGAGATTGTGTGGCTGATTACCCTACTGGCCAATCAAAGTACCCTTGTCTATAACATCAAGCACAAGGATGCACCGAAGGAATTACTGACTGAAGAGGAAGTTGAGATTCTGACCACTCCCATTGATTTGGCAGAGTACAAAGAGGCAATAATGAATGCCCTTTACAAGGGTGCAAAAAGAAATGTACTCAGTGAGGAAAGCCCAAAAAACGCAGTGGCCCCGTAAGTGACGAAGAGTTATTTACGAGGCTTTTATATTACGGCATCAGTCTATTACATCTGACCATGGATGAATTTTGGCTGATGCCGTTTGGTTTGTTACTAGACCTATGGGAGTGTCACAAACAGTATCAGGGGCTGGCAAAACCAAAAAGAGAGATGTTTATCGATGACATTATCCCTGATGGAATCTGACAAAGGAGGTGGAAAGCATGGCAGATAATTTTGGTTTGAAGATTGGTCTTGAAGGCGAGAAAGAATTTAAAAAGGCATTAACGGACATCAATCGTTCCTTCAAAGTACTTGGCTCTGAAATGAAACTGGTAGCCTCAGAATTTGATAAAAATGATAAGTCTGTCCAGGCACTTTCCGCCAGAAATTCAGTCCTCAATAAAGAGATTGAAACCCAAAAAAGCAAAATTGATACCTTGAGGTCAGCTTTAGAAAATGCAGCCACCTCCTTTGGGGAAACCGACAGAAGAACTCAAAATTGGCAGATTCAGCTAAACAACGCTGAGGCGGCACTCAACAATATGGAGCGAGAGTTAAGTAGCAATAATGCTGCTCTTGAAGAAGCTAACTCCAATTATGATGATGCTGAAGATGCTCTCGATGACATGAACCGTGAAATGAACGATGTCACCGACAGTGCAGATGATATGGGAAAAGAGATTGATGAGGCAGCTGACTCTGCTGAAAAATCCGAATCTAAGTTTAAAGGCTTAGGTACAACTTTAAAATCTATCGGCATTGCCATGGGAGCAGTTGCTGTTGCAGCAGGTGCGGCGGCTGTCAAACTTGGTAAAGAAGTCATTTCTGCCTATGCTGATTACGAACAATTAGTCGGTGGTGTAGATACACTTTTTAAAGAAAACTCTCAGCAGTTACAAGACTATGCATCGAATGCCTATAAGACGGCAGGTCTTTCTGCCAATGACTACATGGAAACCGTTACTTCTTTTTCTGCAAGCCTTATTTCTTCTCTTGGAGGAGATACAGAAAAAGCCGTTAAATATGCGGATATGGCGATCACCGATATGTCTGACAATGCCAATAAAATGGGTACAGACATGGAGTCCATTCAAAATGCCTATCAGGGTTTTGCCAAGCAAAATTACACCATGCTAGATAACCTTAAACTAGGCTATGGTGGTACAAAAAGTGAAATGGAGCGGCTCCTTGCCGATGCCGAGGCCATCTCTGGTATTGAGTATGATGTTTCTTCGTATGCCGATGTAGTTTCTGCCATCCATGTCATTCAAGAAAGCATGGGCATTGCTGGTACGACTGCTCTTGAGGCAGAGGAGACTATTTCAGGATCCTTGAATGCCTTCCAATCTGCTTTACAAAATCTTTTAGTTGGTTTTGGAAATGCTGATGCGGATATGGAACAACTCAGTAAAAACATGGTGGATGCCTTTCAGTCTGTGGTAAAAAACATTACCCCAGTGATTGAAAATATCGTAAAGGCCCTGCCCATAGCAATTGAAGCATTGCTAGATGCCATCTCAGATTTGTTACCGACATTGCTTGTTACGGTGACCGATTTGTTTACTCAGGTACTAAACGCACTGATGCACCTACTACCTACCTTAATACCGGTAGCAGTTGATTCCATTCTCACGATTGTGAATGCGTTGATTGAAAACTTACCACTGCTAGTGGATGCGGCCGTTCAGTTAATTGCAGCTTTAGTGGATGGTCTTGGGCAGGCTCTCCCAGAACTTATTCCTGCGGCAGTTAATGCAATTACTACGATTGTGCAAGGTTTGGTGGATAATTTACCCATGCTTCTTGATGCAGCACTGCAGTTAATACTTGGTTTGGCTCAGGGGCTTCTTGAAGCCATTCCACAACTGATTGAGGCTCTCCCTACGATTATCTTGGCAATCGTTGATTTTATTATAAGCGCAATTCCTCAGATTATAGATGCAGGTATTCAGTTACTAACATCGCTGGTTACAGCCTTGCCTGAAATTATTACGGCTATTGTAGAGGCGATTCCACAGATAATTGATGGAATATTAAATGGGATTTTAAGTTCGATCCCACAACTCATACAAGCGGGTGTCGACTTACTTGTTGCACTGATTCAAAATCTACCGACCATTATTACCACCATTGTGGTGGCAATCCCTCAAATCATTTCAAGTATTGTAAATGCATTAATTGGAAACATCGACAAGATCATTATGGCAGGGGTTCAGCTATTTGTAGCACTCATTCAGAATTTACCAACCATTGTGGTAGAGATCGTAAAAGCAGTGCCCCAGATTATTGGTGGCATCGTAAGAGCATTTACAAACTCCATGGGTTCCATCGTGACGGTGGGTGGCAACATTGTAAAAGGACTATGGCAGGGTATTCAATCCCTTTCTTCTTGGTTATGGAATAAAGTAAGTGGTTGGATTAGTGGTATTTGGACTGGCATCAAGGATTTCTTCGGTATCAAATCACCATCGAAACAGATGGGGTGGGTTGGTGAAATGCTTGTGAAAGGTCTTGCAGGTTCTATCCAAGATAACGGTGATGAGGCTGTAAAAGCAGCTGAAATGATGAGCGAGGATATCAACGATGTGATGACTAGTCTTGCCAGTGATATGAGTACATCCTTGCCTACAGACTTTTCAGTGGATACTTCTGTAGGCGGCGTGATTTCAAACGCAGCGACCTCTTCCCTAGGCGGTGTCAGTGGTTCGCTGGTTACTGTACAGCAGATGATTGTACGAAGTGAAGATGATATCAGAAGGGTATCTCAGGAACTTTATAACTTAATTCAAACAGGCTCTCGTGCTCAGGGTCGATTTTCTACAACATAAGGAGGTGTGCCGATGGGTTTTTCATATAACGATATTTCTTCAAAAAGCATGGAACTAAAAGCTAGGCTCACTTCCTGGCAGGTCTGTGGAGGAATGCGTAATTTTACCACCACCGTACCTGGAAAGTATGGTGTGACAGACTTTGGGGCTGATTTTGATTACCGAGAAATCAATGTAGCTTGTAATATCTATCCTAAGCATAGCTTTTCTGCACTGGTGACTACCCTTGATAATATTTCTACTTGGCTTGATCCAATGCAAGGGTTGAGACAGCTTGTTTTTGATGATGTGCCAGATAGGTATTTCATGGCAAGGCTGAATGAAAAAGTGGATTGTGAACGACTCATTCGTTTTGCAGGAAGTTTTAACTTGAAGTTTTTCTGTCCTGACCCTTTTGCTTATGCCATTACGGATGAGAATTTTTTAATAGAAAGCGAAGGCGACCACACGGTTACAAGACTGACCGGCAATGTTGATTCCAATCCTATGTATCGCTTGAAGGGAATCATCACATCGGGTGTGAACAATTCTATTTCTGTTACAACCAATGGCTTGGAAATGAAAATAGTGAATGCTGTACTTTTGGCAGAAGAAACCCTTGTCATTGATTCAGATAAGATGACGGCTTATGTGGAAGACGAAAACGGGATAATCTTAAGAAACGCTTTGCCTTACCTAGAGGATATAGATTTTCCAAGTCTTCATGTGGGCACGAATACCCTTGCAATAACAACGAATAATGCTGTGTTTACAGCACTTGAAATAAAGGCTCGCAGTAGATGGAGGTGATCCAGTGGCACTAAAAACAATATTAAATAAACAGACAGATTTTACGGGAGAGTTCCCAGTCGAATATGCAAAATCTGGACTGTGGCGATTTAATGATATATCGGTAGATGAAAACGGCTATCTTGCAGACTCTTCTGGGTTAGACAGAAAAATAGAGCTTGTCAATTATCTAGGAACAACTGCAAGCCTTCAAAGTGGCCAAAAAGGGAGACAAATCCGAATCAACATAAACAATCCCGCTACAGAAAAAACCTACCTTAAAGTGGCCAATGATGGTACTTTCTTTTCGGAGATGGGAGAACGAATCCTTGTTGGCGGTTGGATGATACCGACTACTTATTCGGTGGGAAATACCTATTGCCCCATATTAAATACGCGCTATGGTCCTGGTCAGCCAATCTTTTACCTGTCGCTCTTTGCAGGCAGACCTAGAATCATGCTTTATAACGCTAGTGGTTCTCTCATACTCGACCAAACAACCACACCGCCTTTTTCACTCATCAATGGTGGTGTGTATTTTATTTGCATGGTCATAGAACCAAAAAATAAAAATGCATGGATTGTACTGGGAGATAAGACGAGCGGAACAAGCTGGGTGTCACCGACTTATTCCTTTACAGGCACACTAAATCCTTCTTGCACGGCCGACATCATTATGGGCATGCATGCAGATGCCTATTGGTATGCTGGAAGATTTGATGACTGGTTTTTTGATATGGATTCAAGTCTTACAGTGGATGATTTGATTGATTATTTCAATGGGTCTCTTTTGACTAACGGGGGTGATATGGGCGGTGCTGTTGATGCTCTTAGCGTACCGGGAGTGGTGAGCTTAAGGGAAACAGAAGGTGTCTATCCAACGGAAGGAACACTATATACGGCTCCGGCAACGTGCAATCTATCTGGCACAGGTCGGGTCTCCGTTACCAGTGAATATATTTCTGGGGTAACTGCAGTTGGGCCGATAGAAACCTCAACAAGCGATGACCTAGTTCATTGGAGTGACTGGGTAGCCATCGCACTTGATGGAAAACTGGTATCTCCAAATAAGGCATACATTCGTTTTAGAGTCACGCTTACTACCACAGATACGAGTAAGACCCCTCGAATTATTGATATCAGGCTATATGACATTCCAAAGTCACCTTATGAAAGGATTGGTTTTTCAAGACCGGTCGTACTGGATTCAACTGGAGCCTGGGAGGCTGTGTTAGAAAATGCTTATAACATTGTAGTAACCAGTGAAATCAATGGTGAGGATACGCTCTCCTTTATGATCCCCTACCGTGATCCCAAGCGGGGATTTATTGATAGTGAAAAGAAAATCCAGATTGTTGATGACGTCTACAAAGTAAGGACTTTGACGGATACAAAAGACAGCGAAGGAAATCTAGCGACTGAAGTGTATGCTGAGGCAGAGTTTTATGACCTGACCTTTTCAGTGCGAAAAGAAGAGCATAAATTTGATGCAGAAACTGCTGAAGTCTCTATGGCTTATGCCTTAGAAGGAACGGAGTGGAGCGTAGGCACAGTTAATGTACGAACCAAAAGAACCTGGACGAGTACAGAAAAGAATGCACTTTCCATCCTTCGCACGGTTGCTGACTTACACGGTGGAGACCTTGTCTTTGATTGCCCGAATAGACTGGTCCATCTCTTAACGGTCTATGGTACGGATAGTGGTGCATTGTTCGCCTATAAGAAAAATATGAAGAGCATTAAAAGAGTCGTTGATACCAGAAGTCTTGTAACAAGGCTCTATGCCATTGGTAGCGATGGTCTTACCTTTGCAGACATCAATGGAGGAAAGGCGTATGTGGAGGACTATACTTATTCGTCTGATATTCGAATATCAACGCTTGATTGTTCTTCCTTTACCAATCCCTATCAGATGAAAGAATATACCGAGATGAGGCTTGCTCAGTATTCAAAACCAAACATCTCTTATGTTTTAAACGCAATGGATTTATCGGTGTTAACGGGTTATGAGCATGAGGCATGGTCGCTTGGCGATTATGTTCATGTAGAAGATAAAGATTTAGGACTGTCGGTGACAACTCGTGTTATACGAAGAGAGTACAACTTACAAGAGCCGTGGAATACGGTGCTCGAACTATCCACTACCCTTAAAAATCTGGGCAGTTCTGCAAGCCAGTGGGACAATGTAGCAGATTCTCTTGAAGGCACAAGTATGGTGACAAACAATGATATCCGTGAAATGGTGCCATTTAATTTATTGCGAAATTCTCGTGGTGATGATGCGATGGCTTATTGGGTTAACTCAGGCTTTGAAGTAGATGGTGATAACGGTGTGAGCGGTACTGCATCGTTTAAAGCAATGGGTGTAGCAAATATGACAAAGAGCATGGCTCAGACCATCTATCCAGCGAATCGTTCTAGCTACACGCTTTCGGCACAAATCGCATCTGAAAACCTTGAAAAGCTGAGTAGCGACTCACAGGTTGGTATTGAAGTGGTTATTGAATATGAAGATGGAACAACAGAAACAAGATTTATTGATTTGTATTAAGGAGGTGGATTGGTGGCTTATTTTTCAAGAACATCAGAAAAGATACTTCCAGAGAGCTACTCTTCTAAAGTAAAATCCATCACCATCCGTGTCTGTGTCACAAATTGCACAGGCACTTTTTATATTACGGATCTCTTTTTACAAGCTGGTTCAGTGGTCACGGGATGGGTAGGTCATCCCTGTGAAATAAGGTGGACTCTAGATGGCTAAGGTTAAATTTATAAGGTTAACGGAAGTCATAAATAAAAAACAAGATAAGCGTGTCATGAGTGTAAGCATAAAACCTACCCTCTATGATTGCACTGGCATGATTTGGTTTACGGACATCCAGTTACAAGAAGGACCTGTTCTAAATGGTTATGCGCTGCATACAGAGAGCAGGTTAGAAAAACTAAAAGAAGATGGCAGTATCAAGGATCCTGTTTGGTTTAACGGTGTGGTGCGTTCAGAAGAAACTATTATTTTATTTAATGTCGGTGAAACCTCTGCAGGACTTGATATTCATATCTATCCAAAGCTTTCTATGTCTGCTGGAACAGTGAAACTAAGCCAAGGTATAGGAGGGCAACAAGTATCCTTTCCTAGAGAAATTGAAAAAGATGCTGATTTGGCACTTCTAGCATCCACGCGAACTTGTACCAAAAACGGAGTCAGCGAACCCAAAGAGGGGTTCTATCAATACAGTGCTGCCTGGGACTCAAAGCACAAAGTGACCCTTGAAAAAGGGAAATCTGCAAGGGTGCTGTTTACCATGCAGGAAATGCAAGACGGAGGTGAGCCATTCTAATGGAACGACTAAAAGGCAAGAAAATCATGGTGTGGACTTTTATGGGAAATGCACGAATGTATGAAGCTTTAGAGAAATACGGAGACCGGATTGATACCATCGGTCTTTTTTCTTTTAAGGTACGAACTACCGGTGAGATTGTTGAGAGTGGTGTCACCATCAGCAGTATGCTCCCCTACATCAACCGTTATCGTCACATCAAATGGCTACTGACCATCGCCAATGATGGTGCAAACAGTATTTTCAGAGCATTGAGAGATAACTCAAATGGCGCTCAGGAACTGTTTCTATCCGAGCTTATTCGCATTATGAAAAAGTATCCGTGGTGTGATGGTATTGATATTGACCTAGAAAGAGGCGATGACTATTCCACTCATGCTGAGTCAACCGCCATGTTTCAAAACATTTACAACACCATCAAAGCCTATGATTCAAGCAAACTGATGAACATTTGCCTTCCAGGTATGACCAGTGTCAATGGTTCAGTAGGTGGTGAGAATTGGTGCGTTTACGGTGACTTAGACCCCTATTGCGATACCGCATCAATTATGAGTTATGGTATGGCTTGGTCAGGTTCTGCACCGGGACCTGTATCTCCAAGAAGCTGGCTTGAAGGAATTTATGATTATGCCGTTACAGTGATGAATCCCGATAAGATTTTCTTTGGGATGCCTGCTTACGGCTGGAACTGGCAAATCTATGACACACCAGAAAACCTAGGCAAAGCCTACCGAGGAACGTCCCATACCTACTATGCGGCAAAATACTGGATGACAGGAGTCTATAATTTCACAGACGATGCTCCTCCTCAACCGTTTATTCCCATCGTGGCTTACTGGGATGATGAGAATAAAGTACCTTGGGCTTTGCCTCATGTCTACGATTATATGGAAGGAAGAGATGCCACTCGCTATAGCTATCCACTCTTATCTGCAAGCTACAAAGGCAGACAGTATCTGACGGCCTATGGCAAACAACAAAAGTTAGCCTTTGGAACTGTTTATGTGGATCATGATGCCATGCCGGATAGTTATTCTGGTGTTGTTTCTGTTTCTAATAGCGTCACAACACTGGGGGATGAAGGTGCGGCAACCTATCATTTTACGCTTGCTCAGGCAGATACTTATGATGTAGCAGTAAAGCTAGGCTTTCCATTTTGGGATAAGAATAATATTCATATCTCCCTTGATGGAAATGAAGTAGATTTTTCTGAAAACAGACTGTGGTGGCCTTATTGGAGAACGACTTTCTGGACGGTACTGAAAAAAGGAGTGAGCCTTTCTCAAGGAACACATACCATCACCATTTCGCTTGGGGCAAAGGGTGCACAGTTTTATGGATTTAGAGTCTGTTCTTCATTTTCTGAGGAGCCAACAGTTGGTGAAGCAGAATATACCCTTGCTCCTAGACATTTCAAAGATGTAAATGGTGATATGGTAGGGCCTGCAACTGGTTTTAAGTTGACGCTTGAGATGCTTAGAAGAAAAGCAGATTCTGCCCTTGTGTGGTATGAGGATTTTAGAGATGATAACCCTCTCCCCCAAAGCTACTGGACAACCTTATCGGGTGAATGGAGTGTTTGGCAAGATACAAGCAGTTCGATGAATAGACCCTATTCCCAACTGGAGGGTAAGGGTCAGTTAGCATGGAACTACAACAATTTTTCAGATATACATTTAAGGACGCAGATTATTTTTCCTGAGACCTTTAGTGGCAAGGCAGGTGTTTTTATTGGAACGATTTATTGTTGCTTTAATTATGATAACCAACGTATTGAACTGTATGAAGGTTCTACTTTAAAAGGTAGTTATGCCACTAGCTTTTCAAAAACATCGGCCGCAAACATTCGATCGAATCCAAGCTTTTACACTCTAGAAATTCGAAAGCGTGGCAATCAAGTGCGGGTCTATTCCTCTGCATCCAATACACTGCGCTTTATAGCCACTTGCTCGGATGTGACAGGGTATGCAGGTATTCGTTCGGATAATAAAGTCCATTGCCAGTTGCTTCGCTTAGGCGATGCCTGGACCTATGAGCCTTATGAACGCTTTGACGTGGTGATGCCGGATGGGGCATTTAAAACTTATGGTCGGCTATCAAGAAGTAACTGCACGTGGGATGAAGAATTTCAAGTGTTTACTTTAACAGCAGACCTTGAGGAATCAGCCACAAGAAGTGAAAGCATCTCCCTTGATTATGACTTCTTTCACTCAGATATGATGCCGTCCATTCAGTGTGGAAATGACTACGCTGTCACCATCATTCCAATGGATATTAATATCTGGGTATCTCGTCTTTTCTTAGGTGATGGAGATGGATTTTCCATTCTCTATTATCAGGATGTGGATAGCCTTGTGTACTGGGCAAATGAAGCAGCTTATCGGTGGAAACTTCGAGGCATGTGTATGTGGTCACTAGGCCAGGAGGATTTAAGACTCTGGGAGTGGCTACCAAAACAAATAGAGTAATCAAAGGAACATCTGCAAAAGTAGGTGTTCTTTTTTTTCAACAAAAGGAGGAATTTTAAATGAAAGATATATGGAACTGGATCCAAGTTGTGATAACAGCAATCGGTGGATTCTTCGGATGGTTTTTAGGAGGAGCAGACGGATTTTTATATGCGCTACTAGTCTTTGTAGTCATCGACTATCTAACAGGTGTCTTATGTGCCATCGCTGATAAGACCCTATCAAGTGAAGTGGGATTTATCGGAATCAGCCGTAAAGTGCTGATTTTTGTTTTAGTGGGTGTAGCCAATATTTTAGACGTTTATGTGATTGGTGATGGGAGCGTACTAAGAACAGCGATTGTTTTCTTCTATCTATCAAATGAGGGAATTTCGCTGTTAGAAAACTCAGCTCATCTTGGACTACCGATCCCAGAAAAACTAAAAGATGTATTAAAACAGCTCCACAACAAGAGCGACAAGGAGGAATAATCATGAGTACTAAAGGAATCGATATTAGCACGTGGCAAAAACCAAGTCAGATTAACTATGACCAGCTTGCAAAAGAGGTTGATTTTGTCATTCTACGTGCTGGATACACCGGTCACGGTACAGGAGTGAGTTTACACAAAGATGATGCTTTTGAGCAACACTACAAAGCCTTTCACGAGAGAGGTATTCCTGTCGGTGTTTACTGGTACAGCTGTGCCAATACCAAAGCCAAGGGCATAGCAGAAGCGAAGAAATGCCTTGAAATTATCAAAGGCAAGACCATCTCTTATCCCGTTTTTATTGATACAGAGGATAATTATCACCAGCGACCAAGTGGCAAGAAAGCCATTACCGATGCTTTAGTAGGCTTTTGTGAAACCATAGAAAACGCAGGCTATTATGCCGGTATCTATGCATCTAGTTCTTGGTTTCAAGATTTAACAGAGCTGGATCGTCTAGCACCTTATGATTTCTGGGTCGCTCAGTGGTCGAATAAAGAACCGACACTTCGTCACGGTATCTGGCAGTACACAAGCAAAGGTAAACTAAGTGGTTACTCAGGAAACTTAGACATGAACTATGCTTTTAAAGATTACAAAGCGATTATCCAAAGTGCAGGGCTTAATCATCTTGGGAAAAAAGAAAACGTACCTGCTCCGACAGAAAAGAAATCGGTTGAGACGCTGGCCAAGGAAGTCATTCAAGGCTTATGGGGTAATGGTGAAGAACGAAAGAAACGTTTAATGGATGCAGACTATAATTATGCGGCGGTGCAGTCAAAGGTCAATGAAATGCTATCTAGTAAGAAGCCTATTGATGCCATCGCAAAGGAAGTCATTCGTGGCGATTGGGGTAACGGACAAGAACGAAAAAACAAACTCACAAAAGCTGGTTATGACTACATTTCGGTACAAAAAAGGGTCAATGAACTCTTGAAATAAGAACTAATAAGATTGCCTATCAAGGAGTATTTCTCTTTGGTAGGCATTCTTTTTCTCTAAACCGTCAGATTCTATTACCTCCCGTGGCTACTAGGTAGAGGGCAACAAATAAATTGCCCTTTGGAAAGAGGTGATGGATATGAAACACAATCTCAAAATTAGTGTTTCTAAGAAACCACAGACGGGCGGACTTGTTACCTACCGTAATGTGTCCGTAAGGGAACGAATTCTTCGCTTTCTTTTAGGGAGTAAACAGCGTGTAACGATTGTGATCCCTGGAGATAGCATCGAGGAACTATCTATCTGTGAAATGACGAAAGGAGGAACTGACCTTGAGCAAAATAAAATTACTGCTTGAAGTGGTCAATGATATGCGAAGTCTTGCTGACAGCATACAGGCAGTTTGCGATGTGATGACAGAAGGAGATCCTGCTCCATTTGCAAAAGCTGCAACGGAACAAGAACCAGTAAAAGAGCCGGATATCCCGCTTGAAAAAGTGCGTATGGTACTTGCTGAAAAGAGCCAACTTGGATTTACCGCCGAAGTGCGAGGACTCATTCAGAAGTATGGTGCAGACAAGTTAAGTGCTGTTGATAAGGCTTATTATGCTGACATCTTGAAAGATGCGGAGGAGCTTGGAAATGGGTAATCATGCAATATTATCTGCATCCTCATCCCACAGGTGGCTTAACTGCCTACCCTCTGCAAGACTTGAACTGGAGTTTGAAGACCAAAGTGGTGAGGCAGCAAAAGAAGGCACAGCGGCTCATGACCTGTGTGAACACAAACTAAAAAAGGCACTTCATATGAGAAGTCAGCGACCTATCTCTGAGTATAACTCTGATGAGATGGAGGAATGTACAGATGCTTACGTGGACTTTGTTATGGAGCAGGTGGAACTTGCAAGAAAGTCTTGCACAGATCCTATCGTTCTTATTGAACAACGTCTTGACTTTTCTTGTTATGTTCCAGACGGCTTTGGAACAGGAGACTGTGTAATCATTTCAGATGACAGACTTCACATCGTAGACTTTAAATATGGAATGGGTGTGCTAGTTGATGCAGTGGACAATCCACAGATGAAGCTCTATGCCCTAGGAGCACTTGGAATCTATGATCACCTGTACGACATTAAAGAAGTGTCCATGACGATCTTTCAGCCTAGAAGAGAAAATGTCAGCACCTGGACAATACCGGTGGAAGAACTAAAAGGCTGGGCGGAAGAGGAACTAAAGCCCAGAGCTGACAAAGCCTTCAACGGTGAGGGTGAATACATCCCCGGTCCATGGTGTACCTTCTGTAAAGCGGCAAACAGATGTCGTGCTAGAGCCGAAGAAAAGCTGAAACTTGCAGAGAAAGAATTCAAGCTGCCGCCGTTACTGACGGACACAGAAATAGAAGAAATCTTACTTGTTCTTCCCGACCTTAGCAAATGGGCGAATGAAATAACCGCCTATGCCACTGATGCAGCAGTCAATCACGGTAAAGAGTGGAATGGTTTTAAAGTTGTGGAAGGTCGCTCGGTTCGTAAGTACAAAGATGAAGGAGCTATTGCAGAAAAAGCCGTGGCAGGCGGATATAAGGACATTTACAGAAAGAGCCTTATTCCGATGACAGAGATGCAAAAACTGATGGGTAAAGCCAAGTTTGAGGAACTCCTTGGTGATCTCATTTTCAAACCACCGGGTAAGCCGACTCTTGTTCCAAACTCAGATAAAAGACCGGCTATGAACGTAGCAGATGCTAAAAACGAATTTAACGAAATTATGGAGGATTAAATATTATGGCAAATATGCAAAACAAAACAAAAGTTATCACAGGTGTAAACTCAAGATTTTCTTACTTCCACGGATGGGAGCCTGTATCTATTAATGGTGGTGCAGAAAAGTACAGCGTATCCGTCCTTATTCCAAAGGATGACAAGGAAACCATCAATGCTATCCATGCAGCAGTTGATGCTGCCATTGAGGAAGGTATCGCAAAGTTTGGTGGTAAGAAACCAAATAAGGCAGCCATTAAACTACCGCTGCGTGATGGTGATGTAGAGCGTGATGATGAGGCTTATAAAGGCCATTACTTCATCAATGCGAATAGCAAGACAGCGCCACAGATTGTAGACAAAAGTGTTAAGCCGATACTGGATCGTAGCGAGGTATACAGCGGTTGTTATGGCAGGGTTTCTCTTAACTTCTATGCTTTCAACTCAAATGGTAATAAAGGTGTAGCTTGTGGTCTTGGTAACATTCAAAAAATTAGAGACGGAGAACCTCTAGGCGGTAAGACTTCTGCAGTAGATGATTTTACGACTCTTGTCGATGATGACTTCCTTGCCTAATAGAAACAATAAACTTGACGGTGGTGGAGGTATTCCCTCTGCCACCTTTTTTCATTTAGGAAAGGTGGTAGCTATGAAGAACTTAGAAATTGATATCGAAACCTATTCATCTACCAATCTACAAAAAAGTGGTGTTTATCGTTACGTAGAAGCAGATGATTTTGAGGTGATGCTGTTTGGTTATGCGGTTGACGGTGATGAAGTTAAGGTTATCGATTTGATGAATGGAGAAAAGATTCCAAAAGAAATCCTAGACGCCTTAACCGATGAAACCATTACGAAGTGGGCATTTAATGCGCAGTTTGAGCGAGTATGCCTTTCACGTTATTTGGGCTATCCCACTGGGACTTATCTAAATCCTTCCTCATGGAAATGTTCCATGGTTTGGTCTGCCTATATGGGTTTACCTCTTTCTTTAGAAGGTGTAGGTGCAGTGCTAGGACTTGAAAAGCAAAAGCTGACAGAGGGTAAAGACCTGATACGATACTTTTGTGTTCCATGTACTCCGACTAAAACAAATGGTGGTAGGACCCGTAACCTACCCACTGATGAAATCTATAAGTGGCAAAAGTTCAAAGCATATAATAAGCGTGATGTGGAGGCAGAAATCCAGATACAACAAAGATTGATCAAGTTTCCAGTGCCAGAGGACATCTGGGATGAGTATCATCTCGACCAAGAAATTAACGATCGAGGCATAAAGGTTGATATGGATTTTGTTAAGCAGGCCATCGCTATGGATGACATCTCTCATGAAAAACTACTAACCGCCATGCAGCAGATAACACATCTCGAAAACCCAAACTCCGTACAACAGATGAAAGGCTGGCTTTCAGATAACGGTCTAGAGATGGAGACACTCGGGAAAAAGGCTGTCGCTGAGAAACTTGAGGAAACAGATGGTGAACTAAATGAAGTTCTTTCACTTCGTCAGCAACTGGCAAAATCCTCGGTAAAGAAATATACAGCAATGGAAAATGCGGTTTGTGCAGATTCTCGCGCCAGGGGAATGTTTCAGTTTTATGGAGCTAACAGAACCGGTCGCTTTGCCGGTAGGCTTGTGCAATTGCAAAATCTCCCTCAGAACCATATGCCAGATTTAAAAGAGGCGCGAACTATTGTCAGAAATGGTGATGTTGAAACACTAGAACTGCTCTATGAAGATATACCCGATACACTCTCACAACTAATTCGTACAGCCTTTGTACCAAGAGTTGGTCATAAGTTTATTGTGGCTGACTTTTCAGCCATTGAGGCTCGTGTGCTTTCATGGCTTGCAGGTGAGACATGGCGAACGGATGTATTTGCTAGTGGTGGTGATATCTACTGTGCATCTGCCTCACAGATGTTTGGTGTTTCCGTTGAAAAGCATGGTGTGAACGGCCACTTGAGACAGAAGGGTAAAATTGCTGAATTGGCACTTGGCTATGGTGGTTCTGTTGGTGCGCTAAAAGCCATGGGTGCATTAGAGATGGGGCTTGAAGAGGAAGAATTAAAACCGCTTGTGAATGCCTGGAGAATGTCTAATCCCAACATCACCCAGTTCTGGTGGGATGTAGATCGGGCGGCTAAACAATGCGTGAAGGAAAACAAATCACAAGAAACCCATGGCATCGAGTTTCATTGTTTTAGTGGCATGCTTTTTATCGTTCTTCCCTCTGGCAGAAGGCTTGCCTATGTAAAACCTCGAATTGGTGAGAATCAGTTTGGTGGTGAGTCTGTGACATATGAAGGAGTAGGTGGAACAAAGAAGTGGGAGCGTCTAGAAAGTTACGGTCCTAAGTTTGTAGAGAATATTGTTCAAGCTATATCCCGTGATATTTTGATGTATTCAATGAAGATGCTTAGTACTTATCGTATTGTGGCTCATGTCCATGATGAAGTAATTATTGAAGCCGATTCTCAAATATCGGTTACTGAAGTATGTAAACAGATGAGTCAAGTGCCACCTTGGGCGAAAGGGCTGCTCCTTGATGCCGATGGCTATGAATGTGACTTTTATCAAAAAGATTAAAGAAATCATCAGATTTCACCTCCTGCCATGGCTACTAGGTAGGAGGTGTTTTTCTATGAACATTTATGAAGTAAAAGATGGTTGTCCGTTAAAGGGTAAGACCGAGCAGATGACAGAGGAAGAATTACAAAAGGAATATGATTTTCACATAGCGGAGAGCATTGTCGCAAACCTATATAAAGAAGGCAAAATCACAGCGGATGAATTACACAAAATATCAGCCTTGAACAGGCAGAAATTCTCTCCCCGTTTAGCCGAGATTATGTCCTGAAAAGCTTGCTATTAATAGCTTTTAGAGTGATGTATGTAATGGGCGAAAGTGAGGTGAGATGATGAAAAAGATAACAAAAATAGATGAACTGCCCCAGGGACAACTACCTAATACGAAACTTAGGGTTGCCGCCTATGCTAGGGTCTCAACCGATAGTGATGAACAGCTTGAAAGCCTTAAAGCACAGCGTGAACACTATGAGCGCTATATTAAGTCTAATCCTGAATGGGTGTTTGCTGGTCTTTATTATGACGAAGGGATCTCCGGCACCAAGATGGAGAAACGGACTGAACTGCTCCGCATGATACGAGATTGTAAGCAAGGTCGGATAGATTTTATTATCACCAAATCAATCAGCCGCTTTGCACGTAACACAGTAGATTGTCTAGAGTTAGTAAGAAAACTGATTGATATCGGTGTTTATATTTATTTTGAAAAAGAGAATCTGAATACGGGTGACATGGAAAGTGAACTGATGCTTTCTATTCTTTCAGGATTTGCTGCAGAAGAGTCTGCATCCATTTCACAAAACAGCAAGTGGTCCATTCAAAAGAGATTTCAAAATGGCAGCTATATTGGTACTCCGCCTTATGGCTATACCAATATAGATGGTGAAATGGTAATTGTCCCAGAGGAAGCTGAAATCATCAAACGTATTTTTTCGGAGTGCCTTTCAGGAAAAGGTGGAAGCACGATAGCAAGAGGTTTGAACAAAGACAAAATCCCTGCAAGTCGAGGTGATCACTGGAGTTCAGGCACGATCATTGACATGCTTAGAAATGAAAAATATATGGGTGATGTTTTGCTGCAAAAGACTTACACCGATAGTAACTACAATCGCCATCCAAATGCAGGTGAAAAAGACCAGTATTACTACAAGGATAATCATGAACCTATTATAAGTAGAGAAGACTTTGCTAAGGCACAAGATCTCATTGATGAAAGAGCCAAGATGAAGTGTAAGGGCGTGAAAAAGAACGTTTATCTTAATCGATATGCTTTAAGTGGCAAGATGGTCTGTGGAGAGTGTGGTCGCAATTTTAGGAGAAAGACAAACTACTCAGCTGGTAGGAGTTACATTGCTTGGAGTTGCATCGGTCATATCGAAGACAAAGAGAGCTGCTCCATGTTGTTTCTGCGAGATGGAGAAATAAAAGCCACATTGACAACCATGATGAATAAGCTTGTTTTCAGTCATAAGCTAATCTTAGAACCGCTATTCAAATCAATTAGCCAAATCGATGAAGAAAGCGACCGTGAAAGAATGGATGCTATTGATAAGCGAATGGAACAATTAATGGAAGAACGCAATACCCTTATTACACTGATGGCCAAAGGTTTCCTTGAGCCAGCTCTTTTTAATCAGGAACGTAATGTCTTGGATAGTGAGATAAAAAATCTTACAACTGAAAAAACAAACCTGGTAACGAACTCTACGAGTGGGGTTTTACGAGCAAACGAGATAAAGGACCTCATTGATTACGTGTCAGCAGATAATTTTAATGGTGACTACACGGAAGAACTATTTGAAGAATTTGTAGAGAACATCATTGTAAATTCCAGGGATGAGCTGACATTCAATTTGAAATGCGGTCTCTCCCTGAAAGAAAAGGTGGTGAGATAAATGGCATATATTCCATATGGATACAAAATTCAAGATGGAGTGGTTACTGTCGATGAAAAGGCAGCAGGTCAAGTAAAGGTATTCTTTGAGAAATACATATCAGGGCTATCCCTTACAGTGGCTGGCGAACAGGCAGGTATTGATAAGACACATTCTGTGATGGGTCGCATTTTGAAAAACGTCAACTACCTTGGAAATGATACGTATCCAGCAATTATTGATAAAGAGATATTTGATAAAGCTGAAGAAGTTAGAGATAAACGTGCAAAGGATTTAGGTCGAGTGGTAGAGCTTGCCGCTTTTACCTCTCCCCCTCCCAAAGAACGATTCACAATGAAAAAGGCAGATAATAAGATGCCCGTAGATCCTTTTGAACGAGCAGAATACTTATACAGTCTGATAGAAAGCGAGGAATAAAGTGACAGAGAAAAATATAATGGTTATTCCTGCTCGTAAAAGAGTAGGAAGTACAGCCGCAAAAGAAAAGATAAAGAAACTTCGTGTTGCTGCCTATTGCCGTGTTTCTACAGAAACAGAAGAACAAAATTCTAGCTATGAGGTTCAGGTCGCACACTATACCGAGTTTATAAAGAAAAATAATGAATGGGAGTTTGCTGGCATCTTTGCAGATGATGGTATCTCTGGTACGAACACTAAAAAGCGTGACGAATTTAATCGCATGATTGCAGAGTGTATGGACGGTAACATCGACATGGTTATTACAAAATCCATCAGCCGATTTGCGCGTAACACCCTAGACTGCCTTCAATACATTAGACAGCTCAAGGATAAGAACATATCCGTCTATTTTGAAAAAGAGAACATCAACACCATGGATGCCAAGGGTGAGGTGCTACTTACCATTATGGCATCTCTAGCACAACAGGAAAGCCAGAGCCTTTCACAAAACGTTAAGCTTGGCCTACAGTACCGATACCAACAAGGAAAGGTGCAGGTCAACCATAAGCGATTTATGGGCTACACGAAAGATGAAGATGGAAATTTAATTATTGTCCCCGAAGAAGCTGAGATTATCAAACGCATCTACCGAGAATACCTTGAAGGTCAGAGTCTAGTGGGTATTGGTCGAGGTCTTGAAAAAGATAGTATTTTAACCGCAGCGGGGAAACCAAGATGGCGACCGGAAACAGTTAAAAAAATCCTCCAAAACGAAAAATACATCGGAGATGCCCTTCTGCAAAAGACTGTTACTGTAGATTTTCTAACCAAGAAACGAGTTAAGAATGAAGGTCATCTTCCCCAGTATTATGTTGAAAATAGCCATGAGGCGATTATTCCTAAAGAGTTATTTTTGCAGGTGCAAGAAGAAATTCATCGAAGAAGCAATATCTACACAGGAGAAGGCAAGAACAAACGAATTTATAGTAGTAAGTACGCATTAAGTGCCATCACCTTCTGTGGAGATTGTGGCGATATTTATAGACGGGTCTATTGGAATATCCACGGAAGAAAAGAATTTGTCTGGCGATGTGTGACTAGAATCGAGCAAGGTCCTGAAGTTTGTAAGAACCGAACCGTAAAAGAAGATGAACTTTATGGTGCAGTAATGACTGCGATTAATAAGCTACTTGCAGGTGGGAACAATATGATAAAGACACTGGAAGAGAATATTCATGCTGTGATTGGCGAAACCACAGAATACCAAATTTCAGAGATTAACAACTCACTAGAGGAAAAACAAAAAGAACTCATCAAGCTGGCTAATAAGGGGCAAGACTATGAACACTTGGCAGAAGAGATTGATGAGCTGAGAGACAAGCGACAGACCCTTTTAGTAGAAGATGCCTCTCTCAGTGGCGAGAACGAGCGAATCGATGATTTGATTGAATTTATCTGCAAGAACAAATTTCGCACCTTAGAATATGACGATAAGCTTGTAAGGAAGATAATCCAGAGCGTTACAGTCTATGAAGAACACTTCGTCATATCCTTTAAATCTGGTATTGAAATTGAAATATGAAAACCAGAAGTAAATAGCCCATGACTCTACAGTAGAGTTGTGGGTTTTCTTTTGCTTGCTGATTATAATAATATTTTAATAACTATTGTGTTTATCAACCAAATGGTTTATAATATTCTTAGCGTAAACTTGGAGGTGCTGTATGACTACGGCAGAAATGATTAAAGAACTGTGTGAGCAAATGAATATAAGCGTTTCTGAACTTGCTAGACGTATTGGCCAGACTCCACAGAATTTCAATAAGAAATTACAACGAGAAACTGTAACCTTGGATGAGTTGAAGGCCATAGCTGACGCCTTGGATATTAAATTTGAGCAGGTATTCACTTTGCCTGATGGCAATGAAATAAAGACTGGTAATGAGTAAAGGAGGTGGCCTGATATGATGATCAGTCCAGAAAGTTATTATGAAGAGTACCTTAAAGGAAAAACTAGAGAACAGATAGTGTCGACGATCCGGGGACTTAAGCAAGAAATAGGTCGCCTTAAAAATACGATGGAAAGCCCTGAATATGGCATTAAAGAAATCGTGCATCCGAGTGAAGATACGCGTCTGCACTGTACTCGTGAATACCTGGAAAGAGCGAGACAAGCCTATGCTGAAGCTAGTGGGACTTATACCTTATCAAAATCAGAACAAAAGGCTGCTGACTTTAATGCGAATATAGATGCAATCTGCAAGATTACATTTAGCATCGGAGGCTTCTTTGGAGGCTACCGGAGCTATGTTGTAGAACTAACAGATGGATTGAAAGCCTATACAAAAATATGGGAAGGTGAAAAACTACTCTCGCTATGGGATGAGTATAACGAAGAGCCTTTTAGAAAGGACACTTTTATTGATGTACTTAAGGATCTTCACATTGGTGAATGGCGTAGACGATATTCTACTGAACGCTTCGGATACACGGTATGTGATGGTACCCAATGGGAGTTAGAATTTGAATACAACAATGGCTATAAGCCAGTAAGATTTAATGGTGACAACTCATACCCTTATAACTTCGATAAGTTCCAGATGCTATTTGGTATTGAGGAAGCTGGGGAGGAAGAAGATGATGAGTAGGTTTACAATTTATTTGGCTCAAATTGAAAGGAGGCAAATATTTGGAATGTAAGTTATATTATCCACAAAATGAGGAATTAATCGTTCTTACATATTATAAAAAATGGGAGAAAAAAATAAAATACATTGAAAAAAGTTACAGTTCATTTATGGGGTCATATGTAGTGTTTTTTCATCTATTTGATGCAAGCGATCGGGAAACAATTAACATATATCATGATGATGAGAAAATTTTAGATTCAATTATTCGGGAGGCAGTTTATGAAAACTATATTGATTTATCTAAGTATTATCAATATGATCAGCTAGATCTGGATACTTAATAGAAGGACCGAATAAACAAATTTAGAATAAAATTTAATTGAAGGGGTGTTTAGATGGGAAAAGATGAGACCATGAGAGATAACATAATAACAGAATGGATTATTTCTGGAAATCCTAAAAAGTATAATGTAGTTGGTGCTTTTCATGAACTAGGTAAAGTAGATTGGAAACAGAGTACGAATATTTCTGAAGGTGATATCGTTTATATTTACGTTTCTGACACAATCCAAGCGGTACGTTTTAAATGCAGAGCAAATAAAGTTAATATGAAACAGCCGGATATTGATGATAGTAAATTTGACGTTTCAGGGGAATTTGACGGAACTTATGGAAGATACATGGAACTGGAAATGTTAGAGGAATTTCCAGAAACATTATTTTCTAGAAAGATATTAGAGAATTATGGATTTTCTTCACCACAGAGTCCAATACGACTTCCTGTACAATTGAAAACATACATGGACTTGATTCAAAAATTAAGGGATTCTGAAGAAATGGATCCTGATAAACACGATGGTACTTATGAGCTCGTTAGAGAAACTATAAGGGCTTATTCAGAAATGGATGATCTAAGTGTTTGTGATTACAATGACTTAAATCTTGTTTATCTTATGACGGTAGGTACATGGAAGCACAAAGTCTTATCAAAGAAGAAAATTATTGATTCTAGTAATCTTCCTGGAAAAAGTAAAGAGAAACTTAAGGCCTTACTTGATCTTATTTGGAAAAGAGCTCAAAACAAAGAGTATACAAATAGTGATGGGTCTTTTGGAATGTTTGGCACTGGTTTTTTTTCATTTAAGGGAAAGACAGATAAAGATTCTCCTCAAAAATTTATAAAAGCCTGTGTAGACATACTTGATATTGAAGATGATGATCAGATTTTCGATAGATTTGAAAAAGTGTTGGATAAAAAATATCATGGTATGAAAGCCGCATCTGCATCAATGGTATTACACTGCTTAAAACCATTTACATTTCCTATTTTCAATAGCAATATGGGTTCTGACAATATATACGTTTATCTTGGAATTGATCTAGATAAGAAAACAGAAGTACATACTTATATAAGGAACTGTCGCCAAGTAAAAAAATACAGAGACGAAAAATTTAATATAAAGAATTATAGAATTTTTGATATGGCTGCTTGGAACATAGGAAAAGAACACTCACAGACAGATATTGACTATATTGGTGTTCTTGATTATTTGGATAACAACCGAGATATTCCTTACTCAAATCCTGAAGCTCAAGGTGTTGAAGAGAAAGAAAAACAACGTTTACTAGAAATTAAACATAAAGGTCAGGCTACAGTAGCTGAAATGAAAAAAATGGTTGCTATTTGTAACGAACGGTTTGGGTTAGATAAATGTGAACCCATGTCATGGCTTGACGGCTCAAACACAAAAACAAGAAGATATCTAAGGGCCCAGATGAAATATGGACAGTATGGGGATAATCCTATTAGTATCTCGATCTTTGTAGAGTTATCTGATGAAACTAATAAAAGTAGGTATCGTTTTAGTTTGGAAATAAAGAATGACAGTTCGGATAAGTATCAGATGAAAAAATATCATAGTTTTTTGGATTTGCCAGTTGATAAAGAAAACTCTCTTGTTTATGTTTCTGGAAGTAATGAATTTGGTGCCACAAAGGTTTTAAGTGAATCTGTAGATGAAATAAATCAGAAAATTGCTGATGGTGTTTATAAAAAAGTTCAACTTTGTAGAGTCCAAGAGTGGGTGGATGAATTAACCAATGATGATTATGAAAATGTAATGTTTGAGGCGATTGAATCATTGATCCCTTACTATGAGCACGTTCTAGGAATCGAAAATATAACATACTGGCCAAGTTTAGAAGAATATAATCCCAATATTAGTAAAGATGAATGGTTAAATATTTTATTAGACGAAGGAATCACTAGTAAAGAAGATTTAAAAATGTTCAAGTGCATGCTTCTAGAGGGAGGAGAATCAACATGTGCGAATCTCGCTACAAGGCATGGTAACACTGCTTCATCATACAATATGAGAGGAAGCAATTATGGCAAGAAAATTGTAGATGCAATCGATCACGTCACACCATGCCCGGATGGAGAAAAAAATAGATATTTTCCAATTCCTTTTGTGGGAAGAAATGTCATAGAAGATGGGAATAAAAGATATTCATGGAAGCTTAGGGATGAGTTAAAGGAGGCATTAGAAGAGATGAACTTATCAAAAATGGATCTAACCAATTTGGAAGCTCAAGACATTGAGTATGATAAAAATCTAATACTATATGGACCTCCTGGAACCGGAAAGACATATCATTCTGCCACATATGCAGTAGCAATTTGTGACAATAAGTCTTTGGATGAGTTAACCGATTATGATGCTGTCATGAAACGTTACAATGAGTTAAAGAATGAGCAACGTATTGTGTTCACTACATTTCATCAATCATATGGGTACGAAGAGTTTATTGAAGGTATTAAACCTGTGATCTCAGATGAACGTTCTGATGGTAGCGGAGATGTATCTTATAAAGTTGTGCCAGGCATATTTAAAAGATTCTGTGAAACTGCAAAGAAAACAAAAGTGAAAATGGATAAATTTGATATACCAGAAGATGCATCGGTATGGAAAGCAACAGTGCGTACTTCTGTTAGTGAAGACTGCTTTAAGAATAATCGTGTACGTATTGATTGGGGGATAGAGAGTAAAGGTGCTTCAGCATTTGTTAATGACATGAAACTTGGTGACATTATTATAACTACAAATGGTTCGAGAAGTAAGATAAATGGTATTGCCGTTATCACAAAAGATGAAGCATATTCTCTTGATAGCGAAGATGATGCAACTACAAGAGATGTAATGTGGCTAGCAACACATATAGATGAAGATATAAAAGACATTAATATGAATAGGATGTTGCATAGGATGACCGTTGCCCGTGTTCCAGCCATGCAGGTTAGTGACATCGTCTCCTTAGCAAAAAAATATAACTCTGATCTATATAACACTGAAATTGAGCAAAATGAGAAACCATATGTATTTATAATAGATGAAATTAATAGAGGAAATATATCAAAAATCTTTGGTGAATTGATCACCCTTATAGAGTGTACAAAGCGAGAAGGAATGCCAGAAGCTACTGAAGCTGTACTACCTTATTCAGGGGATCCTTTTAGTATACCTAAAAATGTTTATATACTTGGAACGATGAATACTGCTGATAGATCCATTGCTCTGATGGATACAGCACTAAGAAGAAGATTTAGCTTTTTAGAAATGATGCCTGAAACGGAAATATTACGTTCCATAGGAGCAGACAAGGTTGGAGATCTAAATGTAGCAGATATGCTTGATGTAATCAATGAAAGAATTGGTTTTTTGTATGATAGAGAGCATACAATTGGCCATGCATTTTTTACAGATTTAAAGGATGACGCTTCAATTGAACGATTGAAATGTATTTTTGAAAAATCAGTAATTCCTTTATTACAGGAGTACTTTTATGAAGACTACCAAAAAATCCAGATGATCCTGGGTGATGATGGTAAAGAAAATCCTGACTTGAAATTTATAAAAGATGAAAAAGTGATTGCAAAGAATATTTTCAAAGGTAATGTTGAAGATATTATAGATTTGCCAGAAAAGAAATATTCTATTAATAAAGAAGCATTGTCCAATATTCAAAGCTATATAGAGATACTGTAAAGTGTGGTGAGAAAACATGGGTAAACCGTTTGAGGTAAGAGAATATGATTCAATTATCTGCAATAGTGATTATAAGAATGAAAATAAATACAAGTACCTCATTAAAAAGGAATTTGATAACATAGAAACGTTTATCTATGAATTTTCGGGAAGTAAAGAAAATGCAGATGTATTAGATTTTATGCGTATAGGGTATCGAAGAAATGTTGGTGAGACAATTACCATCAAGAATTATGTTGGTCTAATTCAGATGAAGGATGGGTTTCAGGTTCAAGTTCTACCAAAGATTTCATTTGGAGATGGAGAAGATCCAGGAAATGTTAAGACTAAGAGAGTTTTTCTGCGCATGTTACGTAGCATGAAAGACTTTCCAAGTAAGGTTTTTAATGACGCCAGTCTTAAAATAGATCATATGAATCTATATGAAATTTTTATTAATATGTATCTACAGGAAGTTCGTCATTTGGTGAAACGAGGCATTAAGTCAGCTTATATTTCTCAAGAGGATAATCTGCGGTATTACAAGGGAAAGCTTCTGGTAGGACAGCATTTACGTAACAATTTAGTGCATAAAGAACGTTTTTATGTTGGGTATGAAGAGTTCTTAATGAATAGGCCAGAAAATAAGCTGGTGAAATCAACTTTAGAAAAACTGCAGAAAATAACTACCAGTGCAGAAAATTCAAAAGAGATAAGACAGTTACTTACTGCTTTTGAGTTGGTTGAATCATCTGTAAATTATCAAAAGGATTTTTCTAAAGTAGTTATAGATAGGAATACAAAAGACTATGAAATGTTAATGCAATGGTCAAAAGTATTTCTAATGAATAAGAGTTTTACTACCTTTTCTGGTGCTACAACATCAAGAGCTTTACTGTTTCCAATGGAAAGTGTATATGAAAGTTATGTAGCCCAACAAATGAAAAAAGCATTTCGGCCAAGTGGCTGGGAAATATCAAGTCAAGATAAAGGGCATTATCTGTTTGTAGAACCGAGAAGACAATTTGCATTACGACCTGATATTGTTCTTAGAAGGAATGATCGTACAATAATTCTGGATACTAAGTGGAAAAATCTTATTAATAATGAAAGAGTCAATTATGGGATTTCTCAAAGTGATATGTATCAGATGTATGCTTATTCCAAAAAATATGAAACAGCTGAAATATGGTTGTTGTACCCGATTAACGACGAAATGAGAAATACGAGTCATATAAAATTCGATAGCGGTGATGGGACGACTGTAAATTTGTTTTTTGTTGATGTAGCAGATATTGAGTTAAGCCTCGCGAAATTAAAAAGCATATTAGAAGTAGAATAATAAATTATAGTGGGTTACAAGTGAACATGACCAGCACCTAGAAAATAGGTAGTTGATAAGTTCCCCCAAACGACAGTCAATCTTGGATATGTTCCCTAATATGCATCTCGATAAAAATGGGACAAAAATTGGTCTCAAAAAATTGACTAAATAGCTATAAAGTCCTCTCAAGGCATGTTGAGACGGTAGTGTTGATGTCAAGGATAGAAAAGTAAGTTAAGTAAAAAATGATTTCCGTGATTTTGAATCTACTTTTGAGTTAGAAGGATAATCACGGATTTTTGCTTTGTATAAAGTATCTAGGAAAGGTAAAAAATACTAACGATAATCAAGATGAACAAAATAAATAATTGAATTATTTATTAAATAAATATAATATATAAGTGTCTGACATATAAATTTTGTGGATTGCTCAGAAATGCGAGTAACTTTGTGCATAATAGTTTCAGCTTTGAAGAAGTGGGTTGCTTTATTAAGTTTATAGAAAAAGTAAGGGGAGTATAATGGCATTAATTCAAAAGGATTTAAAAATAAGCAAAATAAAAGAATTATTTACTATGGATTTAATTTTGCCTTCATATCAGAGACCATATAGTTGGAGTGTCAAAGCAAGTAATACATTGTTTAATGATACATTTCAAGCTTTTAAAAATGGAATTAAGGAATATCGCCTTGGATCAATAATTTTACATAAAGAAGAAGCTGAAAAGTATAGTATTGTTGATGGACAACAAAGGCTTACGACTTTGTCAATTTTGATTTATTGTTTAAGATATGATGAAAAAGGTATATTGAAAGAAAAATATAGTGAACTGTCTGATAAAAAAGGTATGTTGAAAGAAAGATATAGTAGACTATCTGAGAGGGATATTATCAGAAATTTCAGAGTACTAGATAGAAGAATTAAGGAATTAAAAGATGATGAACTTCAAGACTATGAAGAGTATCTACTAAATCAATGTACAGTAGTTCAAATTGTCACTGATAGCGAGCAAGAGGCATTTCAATTTTTTGACTCACAAAATTATCGTGGAAAGGCATTATCACCTCATGATTTATTGAAGTCATATCATCTAAGAGAGATGGATAGGGAATCTGAAACTCAAAAAGTTGAAATTATAAAGCAGTGGGAAGAGATTAAACAAGAGGATTTAGATGATCTATTTAAAATTTATTTATACCCATTAACCCAATGGTATAAAAGAAAAGAAGGTTTAGGCTATTCTTCAAGTAAAATTGACTCCTTCAAAGGAATTAAGGAAGTAAGTTTCAAAGGAATTGAGGCAGCAAGTGTCTACAATTATTTAACCTACCATACAGCTAGTAATTTATATGTAGAAGAATATGCTAATAATGAATGGCATAACTTAAAATATTTGAATCAATTTCAATTAACACAACCTTTAATAGCAGGGAAAAGGTTTTTTAACTACACGCTTCATTATGAAAAATTATTAGGGAAAATACAAAAAAAGCTTGAAAATTATCTTAAAGAAGATCAAGTTCCAAGCAAACGTTCTGGTGATATTTATATTAAGCATTTGTATGAATGCTCGTTATTATTCTTTGCAGATAGGTTTGGGCTTGAGAGTCTAACTGAATCTGTTATGAAACTACTTTATTCATGGAGTTACTCATTAAGATTGACAATGTATGCAGTATATCCGAAGACAATCAATAAATATGCAATAGGGCAGCATAAACGAGCAAACTATGGAATTGATATGTTTTCTAAAATTAGTGAAATGAGAAATCCTGAAGAATTAAAGTTGCTTGTGCTTGAACAACCAAAGATTGATGAGAAGAATAATAATAGAGAAAAATATAAAGCAGTATATGATTTATTATGTGAGTGGAATGGGTGGTGTAAAAATGAATGATGATTTAAAAGAAATATCTGTATTACACATATTTGATGATGAAAATTATCTAGTGCCGATTTATCAACGTAATTATGCTTGGAAGGAAACTCAAATAGTACAATTAATTGAGGATATAGAAAGCTCTAAAAGTAACTATTTTTTAGGAAACTTAATTGTGAATCAAAGGGATAATAATGTTTACGAAGTTATTGATGGTCAGCAAAGACTAACAACTTTATACCT